>ERZ773224.3467-NODE-3467-length-13899-cov-4.532072_pt1 | contig 13899 bp, 12 predicted proteins | sample MGYA00580526_ERZ773224 | MGnify/ENA primary metagenome ERZ773224 (study PRJEB29015, sample SAMEA2737743) | human gut metagenome | biome: human gut; feature: human-associated habitat; material: faeces | place: China | collected 2012 ... | reverse complement strand
TGCGGAAATCAATTTATATTTTCTCATGGTAAACCTCCATTCTTATTTGATTTTCTGCAACAAAAAAGGTGGCTATGGTTCGTTCATGAGCCATTGCCACCAGTGACGGTTAACTTTATTCAATTTTTATACACTCCCTCCTCATAGTATTTTTGTATACAAAACACCACACTATTACAGCGCTGGGTAATCGTCAAGGAAAATTATACCAAAACGAATTAGAAATTTCTCACTATAAAAGCATACACTCATTAAGTCAACGTCAAAAATAGACGTCCATTACTGAACGTCCATTTTTGCAATTACAAATAGTCTTTATTCTTTTTTATTCAACTGATAAAATTGTTTTATCAATTTTCCTATGTATGAAAACCAATTATTTTTTGAAGATATAGATAGAATTTTACTTTCTCCCATTGCATTTTGTATTTTCAAAAAAATATATTTTCTATATTTTCGCCCCCTATCATCTTTAAAAGTTAACTCAAAGTTTAAATAGATGCAACTATCCAATAATATCTTTTCCAATTGATGATTACATAAAAGCTGTATTCTAATCAAAAATTTCTTTTCATCTTTAATTGGCATATCGATTATTAGATTTTGAGATAGTTTACTCTTCTTTGCTTCTATTTTTCCATTTTTCTTTACAATAATTCTTAAATTTGAGATTCCAATACTCTCTCCAAACAATCCTGTTGATACTTCCATTCTCAATGGTATTCCTACACTGCAAAGTGCCTTTTCCTGTAATTCAACCTCTATTCCATAATATGGTTTCTCTATATCTTCATTGCTCCGACGATAGTAATAGCTATAAGCATTTTTTAATTCAGTAGGAAAACGTCTATACTCTTCGAAACTCAAATTATCTCTCTCTATTTCAAATTCGTACAAACATTTTCTCTCTGTAACCTTTTGTTCTACTAAAGAATATAACGCAATAGCAAAAGAAATAGATATATCTAATGTCGCTAAGATATTGCTCATTTGATCGTCAGTTAATTTAGCTATATTAGTAATGAATATTAAAGCATTTGGATAGAGTTGAGTCACCAGTGTAATAGTAACAAATACAAACAAGATGTTTCGTAGTATCTTTATCCCTTTGTTCATATAATCACCCTTTTCTATTTGTGAAGTTCAAGTTGTAACAACGACTTTTCCCCCCTTCCACCAAAAGGACATATTGCAATACCCATATTTAATGCAGATAATAGTTTTATGGCAGTTTCCAATGTTGTGGGCTGATTTGCTTTTTCTATTTTAGCAATCATAGAACGATCTACACCGCTTATTTTTGATAATTCAACTTGTGTCAACTTTAATTTCTTCCTCTGATAAAATACACTTTTAGATAATTGTCCCTGAAAATCTGCCGCACAAAGACTACTTTTACTAACAAAAAATTTAATATCATCTATATTTTCTCTTCTTGATATATAATTTGATAGAAGTGTTTGATTAAAATCTCTTTGCTTTTCCATACATATTACTAAGTAATAATAATTTTTCCATTCTATCGATTTTGTTGTTACTTCTGTTTGTTCTGTTTTATCCACTGGAATAACATCACATTCTTTTAAATTATTATGATATTTATCCAAGAAACTATATATTTGAACATTTTTAAATATATCACATTCTTTTTTGCTCAAAAAACTAGACATAAATGAAAATTCAATTATATACTTTTTCATACTATATTCATCTAATTCCTTTTGAAGTTTAACAAAAATGTCGGACATATCAGAAGTAAATGGCTCGTTTAACATACTTTCAATTACTGTCATCTGTTTAGTAATTATCTTATTGAAGCCATATAAATATTCCTTATAACTTTTAAGCATGGCTTCTCTCGCTTTCTCTTCCTTTTTCCTTTTATAACTCAAATGTGACTTAAACAGTATATAAAATTTGTCTATTATTTTTTCTACTATTGTATCGTTTTCATCATTATTGTTACTAATATTGTCAATAGCATAAAAAAGTTCTGTCATTGAGCTATTTTCCATTAAACTACTCATAATGAGCCTCCTTTTCTAGAGTAACAGTCTTTTAAAAACAGACTGTTACTCGCCATATTCAATTTGATAATCGTCCATGTTCCACACATTTATCAAAATATTTTCTTATCTCAATACCCTATGTTCAATTAAGCCACCCTGATATCGTATATTAACAATATAGGCATTAATTTCTTAAAAAAGACCTTAATGTCAATTTCATACAATGGTTTTAAGTACAATTCTTCTGTTTCATTATCTTTATAAATAAAAGTCTGATAAAATCCTTGAGGTACTATTTCCTTCTTAGCAAACTCTTTTAAAATAAGGATACATTGCACTTCAAGATTTTGCTCCAATCGTTCTTTCTGAGCTGGAGTTATGGCAATATCACTATGCTCAGAATAAAATTCATCTTTGCTTTGTATTGTTCCATCTTTTCGTCCATATTCAAAGGACATATAATCACTTTGCATATTACATATCTCTCCTTTCGCTCACTTTTGTGAACACCATGAACATTTTTAGTTACGTTTTTATTATAGCAAATAATATTGCATTGTCAAGACGGAGAGAAAATCTTATATAATTTTAAGTGTTCCCATGATTTCTCAATTTAATCTTTATTCTCTCTTGCTCTCTAAGCAAAAATAGGCGAATAAATAATTTTTAAACTAATAAAGAGTTCTGCATTTTTTTACAATTAAATCTCTTATTTTAACCACTTCAAACTATGTCCTCTTTGCCAAAAAATAGCTACAAGATATTTTTCAAACCTTGTAGCTATTTTTCCCTCAATACTATACGTGAAACCTATTTTCCTCAATGCCTTTTTCCAAAATACAGTTGATCAGTTCCTCCATCTCCACGTTGTTAATCTCACTGACAACGATCAGCTTGGCAAGGGTATCCTTCGGAACAGATACCGCATAACGCTCCTCATCTGCACGAAGCTCATGCACACAGATACCAAGTCCGTCTGCAATCTTGCACATAACACCAAGTTCCGGCTCCTTAACTCCTGCCATAATGTCAAGTATTGTTCTCTCCGGCACACCGGAAATTCTGGAAAGCTCCGCAATCCCGATTTCTTCCTCTTTCATCACATTTAATAATTTGTCTCCTGTTGTAAACATATCCCTTTCCTCCCTACTCTGCTTTTCTTCCAAATGAAAATGTATCTTCTTTTTCCTTTTTCGGGGCAAATCTGCCTTTGACTTCCAAAAGCCTTTTTTCCATAATGGAGAACATGGCTTCCACCTGCTCCTGTGTGTACTCATAATTGGTGCGGTTGGAAAGGTTCTCAAGCCTGCCGATTGCATCAATGACTTTGTTCACACGATACTCCCCAAGACGGACAAACTTGTCCGCCTTGCTCTCATTGTCCTGTACTTTCTTTGTTTCTTCTGCTCCCATTGTTACGTCCTCCTTTTATTTTTTCTTTCCTGTAAATTTCTTATTGGGAAACTCCATGACAAACTTAAACTGCACTCCGGACTTTTCTTCCCCGTCCTTTGTGTAGTGGTATTCTTCCGTACCGCTCGGAATGATATAGGCATCGTATTTCTTGCCCGCCTTGCTTGTAAGCCCCTTTAACAGCGTCTTTTTCCCGGTAAGCAGGCTTTCCACCTGTTCATCTGACAGGGCAACACCCATGATCCTGCTTACATTCATGCCACACTTATTCTTACAGAAAGCTCCGTATTTTCCCTTTACTACCTCTCCGCCACAGTTCGGGCATTTACCAAGTACCTTCTGCTCCTGTGCAAACATCTTTTTCTGCTCGTCACTGACTTCGTGGTAGGTGTGGATTAAGTCAGATACCATTGTTTCAATATCTGCCATAAAGTCCTCACGCTCCATCTCTCCCTTTGCAACAAGGGTAAGGGCATTTTCCCAGTCAGCGGTAAGTTTCGGGGACTTCACCACATCGGGAAGCACCGTAATCAGCTTCATTCCGTCCTCTGTGGGAATCATCTGCTTTTTCTCACGCTTTACAAAACCGTCCTTGACTAACTTCTCGATAATGTCTGCTCTGGTGGCAGGTGTGCCAAGTCCTTTGCGCTCTACATCATCTCCCATGTCCTCACTTCCGGCTCGCTCCATTGCGGACAAAAGGGAATCTTCCGTAAAGTGCTTCGGCGGTGTGGTGTAATGTTCGCTAATCTTCGTCTGTACCCCGTTAAAGGTCTGCCCCTTTGAAAGCTCCGGCAGTTTCTTATCCTCCTGCTCCTTATCTTCCATGGTCTTAAAGGAACGTTTAAAGGTATCTTCAAAATCTTTCCACCCGTTTTTTAAGACCGACTTGCCGGAAGTGGCAAAGGTGTAACCACCACAGGTAAGCTCTGCTTTAACCGTTTCATAAAGATGTTTCTCCCCCGTAGCACACAGCAGTCTGTTGGCCACAAGGGATAAAATCTTTCGCTCCGTTTCCGGCAGTGCTGCAAGGTCAGCTTTGGCAATCTCCATTGTAGGAATAATCGCATGGTGGTCTGTAACCTTTTTGCTGTTTAACACACGCTTAATATCCGGATTGAACATCCTATTTTCCTCAAAAAGAATGGAACTGAAAATTGCTTCGATTACATTTCCGGCAGTCTGCTCCATATCGTCAGACAAATACTGGCTGTCCGTTCTCGGATAGGTACACAGCTTTTTTTCATAAAGGCTCTGGGTGTACTCCAAGGTCTGCTTTGCAGTAAAACCGAATAGGCGGTTTGCATCCCTCTGAAGTGTGGTAAGGTCATAGAGTTTCGGCGGTGCTACTGCTTTTTCTTCCTTTGCCACAGACGTAACAAGAGCCTGTCCGTTCAGACAAGCTCCTGCAACATTTTCTGCTTCTGTTTTATTGTCAATCCTCTCTGTGGCTGCATCCACGCCGCCACAGAGGATATGAGCCATGAAATACTGCTCTTTCTTGAAATTCATAATCTTTGCTTCACGCTCCACAAGCATTGCAAGGGTAGGTGTCTGTACCCTGCCCACCTTTAACACCTTGCCGCCATATAAAACGGTAAAAAGCCTTGTACCGTTGATACCCACAAGCCAGTCCGCTTCCTGTCTGCAAAGTGCAGAATGGTATAAATGCTCGTAGTCACTTCCCGGCTTTAAATTCTCAAATCCTTCTCTTATGGCACTCTCCTCCATGGAAGAAATCCATAAGCGTTTCATCGGTTTGCTGCATCCCGCCTGTTCATACACCAGACGGAAGATAAGCTCTCCTTCCCGTCCGGCATCGGTGGCACACACTACCTCATCCACTCTGCTGTCATGCAAAAGACCATAAAGCACATCATACTGCTCTTTGGTATCCTCCTTAATCTCATACTGCCAATGTTCCGGATTAACGGGAAGGCTCTCAAAAGTCCATTTCTTCCACTGATCTCCATAGCTTTCCGGTTCTGCAAGCTCTATTAAATGTCCCACGCACCAGCTTACAAGATAGCCGCCGCCCTCAAAATATCCGTCCTGTCTGTCTAAGGCTCCCAATACATCTGCTATGCTTTTCGCCACACTCGGCTTTTCTGCGATTACTAACTGCATTTATTCGTCCTCCTCATCGTCTTTCTCAAAAAAATCGTCCTCTGTGTCCTCGGTTTCGTCCTCATCTTCCAAGACTTCTTCTTCCTCGTCCTCCTCATCATCTTCATCAATAAACTGCTCTTTCTTTTTCTTTACCACCTTGAAATAGTAGCCTGCGCCGATGCCAATAACTGCAATGATGCCAAGTACAATATAGGTTCCCATCGGATTATCGGTCTGTGCGGGCTGTTCTTCTTCCGGCTCCTCTGTGCCTTCTTCCATACTTTCCTCGCCATCCTCCGGCAATTCTTCTGTTCCCTCAGTATCCGTTTCTGTGTTGTTGTTCGGCAGTGCGCCGTCACTTACCGGAATTGCAGACTCCAGTGCAGCGGAATTTTTCGGAAGCGTTTCGCTGTTTTCCGTTGTTGTATTTAATAAATCATTTTCGCTGATCTCTGTCAGGAAGTAGACCATTTCCTCATCCCCGTCCCTGTCGATAATCAGATAAAACACCTTATCACTTGCAGTCTGAATGGTGTAAAACTCTTTCCCTTTCTCCGACTGTTCTGCATTATTTTCTGCCTGCTCCGAAGCATCTGCTTCCTGCATGGCAGCTTTTTTCTGTTCTGCAAGACTGGTTTCCGATGTGGTATTGCCCTCACTGTCCGTTTTCGTATGCTCTGTTACCTGTCCGGTTGCTGAGGAAGGCTTGGTTGCTTCTGCACTGACCGGGAGCTGTTCTGCAGGATTGCTTTCGTTACTGTCCTCCGCTTCCGGATCGGTGTAATACGGATTGGCTGTCTTATAGACCTCTGACATATTTCCGGCATTATCCATTGCGGAAATGGTAAAATACTGATACCCTGCATCAAACTGTTGCAGACGGATATTCAAAACGCCATTCGTCAGCTCGGTAAATTCATAACCATTCACATAGACTGCCTTGATACCGGAATCCGTATCGTGTGCTTGTACGCTTAACAGACCATCGCTAACCGCCGCATTTAAGGTTGGCTTGGTAAAATCAAAGCACTTGATGTAACGGTTCTTCTCGTAGGTATTGCCCTTCTGGTCTGTCACAAGCACATAGACGGTGCAGTTTTCCGAAATCTCCACATACATATCCTCTGTGATGTCTGTCCAGCTTCCATTCTGTGCGACTTTCGCCTGTACGCTTTTTACGGTAAAGTTGCCTGACTTTGCCACATCTTCAACTAAGACAGGTACCTTTGTGGTATCATTGTGCCACCCTGTCGGTGTATTGATTGTGATTTTCACGTTGGGATTCACATACTCACAAAGACTGTAATCCTCTTTGCAGACCTCACATTCCTTATCCACCGAGTACTGTGAGCATTTTTCCTTACAGGCACATTCCGGTGTGGGAATGTCATTGCCGGACACCGTAGAGCTTTCCTGTTCACTTTCGCTTTCTTCCTCATTTCCCGTAGACGGTGTTTCCGTTTCACTCTCATTTTCCTCTGCATCCGTATCCTGTGCCTGTACCGATACGGTATTGCCGCTGTTTGCCATAAATGCCCCAATCGGCATACAGAACAATACTGCCGATAAGATAAGGGACATGATCACCTTAACTGATAACTTTTTCTTCATTTCCTGTTCTCTCCTTTTCTTTTTGTGCTAATAACTGCAAAATCTCGTCCTCGCTGAATTTGATAAGTAATTGCAGCTTCTCGGACGAGATTTTATGCTTTTCGATAATATCCAGTTTTTCGGCTCTTTCCGCCATTCGTTTTTCTTCTTCCAAGTCCTTTAACTTTGCCTGTATGGTGGCGAGCTGTTCTTTTGTCTTTGTGATTTCCTTTTCTATTCTCTGGCTTTTTGTCATAATATCTCACTTCCTCTAATTCAATCTTCCAAAACTGTAAAAATGGATCTGCCAGTACGGAGTGTTAATGGAAGCATATTTGATTGGATCGCCACAGTGTATCATTACCTCGTTGCCGCAGTAGATGCCTACATGACTGACTGCTCCTGCTGAATTATAGGTGCCTATGAAAAAGATAATGTCTCCCGCTTTCGCTTCGCTTGCCGATACGGGAGTACACTGGTCATAAATGCCCTGTGCAGTTGTTCGTGGCAGATTGTGTACGCCGCTGTTGGTAAATACCCAGCACACAAAACCAGAACAGTCAAAACTTGTGGACGGGGACGAACCTCCCCATACATACGGATAGCCTAAATACTTGGCTGCTTCCTCCATAAGTGCCTGTACGGTTGCATCATCATAGGAATCCGGTGGTATGGCATTTCCCGGCGCACCGCCGCCACCTCCCGGACTTTCCCCGTAAAGCGTTCCCTCGCCTACATCAAAGTAAAATAACGGATTATAATACTCTCCGTTATATAAGCACTCGATATGCAGATGGCTTCCGGTACTGCTTCCGGTGCTTCCCGTAGTTCCGATTACCGTACCTTTGGTTATGCTCTGACCTGCACTGACACTCAGGCTGTCCATGTGGGCATATTTTGTGGTGTAACCGTCTTTTTCGATGACCACATAATTCCCGTAATAGCTGTCATAAGTTGCTGTCGTGACTGTACCATCATGGGCTGCATAAACGATTGTGCCTGTGGGCACCGCTATATCCACGCCCCGGTGCAGTTCCTCATTTCCGGTGTTCGGGTTCTTGCGGTATCCATAATAGCTTGAAATATAGTTATACCAGTACAGATCAAGCGGAGAAGCAAACTGCTGTAAAAACCCGCCTGTTTCTGCATACATGGCATAAATCTCTGTCTGTTCTGCATCCATCTTTCCGGCAACAATGGTTTCCAATGGTTTGACCGTAAGCACTACCCTTAATATGCTGACTTCATATTCCTCCTCTTCCTCGTATTCGTATTCTTCCTCTGTCTCCTCTCCTGTTACCGGATCAGTGACAGTGCGTGTACCTGTCTTGGTTACTGTCCTTGTCCTTGTTTCCGTATCCGGTGTAAGAGTCAGCGTATACATCTCACCGAAAAGAGCCTGTACCTCGCTTTCCACTTCACTTGCGGTAAACTCCGTATGGACAGCCGATAAATACCCGATCAGCGTAAACGGATTGTGCCCGATTTCCCCCAGATTATAGGAATACTCATCATATCCCGGATAATCGGTTTCGATGTTGTCAATCTCGTTCTGAAGGTCAAGCTCCAGTCTGGTAAACTGCAAGTCTGTCGCATCAATCTCTGCCGGTTCGCTTAAATAGCTTGCCGCAAGCACTGTAGACTGCGTATCTGCAAACATCGCCCCACAGGACGATACCGAGGTCATAATCATAATAAGAAGCACCGCCATGATACCAACCGTTATGAGAACACCCGCATTTTTGCTTGCAATCTCCTGTAATTTCTTTGCTATGGCGGTTGCAGTATTGGCAGTCTTTGACACTGCTTCCTGTGCCGCTTTTGTGGCAGCTCCCTTCTGTCTTGCTTTCATGTACTCCCGCTTGATGCGCTGTTTCTGTAAACGCTTCTGCAATGCTTTTTTCTGCATCTGCGGGTTTTCCTCTAAGAACTTCTGGTACTGGAAGTTGACCTCTTTCTGAAACTGCTTCTTTTCCAGCTTCGCTATTTTCGCCCGCTGTCTTGCTTCCTTTCCCTTATAGTGCCTTTTTACAAAGCCAATCAGTTCCTCACCCTTCTGCTCCGTCTTATGGGCACCTTCCACAGCAGAGTTTTCCTTTTCGTTCTCGGCAATCTTACCATGTACGAAATTTCTGCTTTCCGTCTGCATTCGCCGCATAGTGGTCTTGGAAAGGCTCTCCTGCTTAAAAGGCTTCTCCTTATCCAGCGGAACAACCACATATTTCCCCTTGCCCGTTTCTTCATCAAAGACTCTCTGCAAGGTATATTCCCGCTTCTTGGGAAGTTTTCCTCTTGCCTTTTTGACCTGCTCTGCGGCTTTCTGCGCCTGTTTCTGTTTCTTTTTTAATTTCTCGCTTCCGGTAAACTCTGAAGCACGATCCTCCGTAAAGACCTTTCCGGCATCTTCCGTAAAAACGGTATCTTTGGCTTTTTCCCTGTGTTTATGCTCTCGCTGCACACGCTTTTTGTGGTATTTGCCCTTTTCCTGTGACTGCCTGTAAGTGTCCCTGCGGTGGTAATCCTCTTTTTCTTCCTGCCTTTTCCCGTTTTCCTCCGTCTGACCGGAATTATCCTGCCCGGAAAACGTGTTCTCGGCTTTGGTAAATGCCGCCTTTTCCTCCTGTCCCTTATCGGCACCGGACTTCTGGACATTTTGTCCAAAAGTTTCCCCATACTCCTTTTTCGCATGGCTTTTCGATGCGCCGGGCTTTTGTGAAGCTCCTGTTTTCTCCTGAAAGACATCGGAATCTCTCGGCTGAAAATCTGAGCCGCCGCTTTTTTGAAAGTCTGGATTGCCTTCCTTTTTAAATTCTTTCACAGCCTTTTTATGGGAAGCGGCACTTTTTCCTGTCTTTTTATCTGCCATTAACTCGCCTCATCTTTCTTAACTGCTTCCTCCGGTTTGGTGTTCATAATCGCATAGGTCTTGGTGTTTGTCGGATACTTGTCAACAAACGGGATAACCACGTTGTCAAACAGTATCAGACCGCTCCCCGGCTCGGAATTGGTTACATGGGCAAGCTGCTTTTCGGAAAGTCCTAACTTATCCGCAAGTATCGCCTGATCCTTTGCGTTCTGGTTTAACAGATACACAAAATCACTGTTACCCAGGATACCCTCGATTTCCTCTGAACGTAAGAAGTCACCCACGTTCTGGGTAAGCCCTGTCGGGATACCTCCCCACTTTCTGAAACGCTTCCAGATTTCCACAGAGTAAATGGCAGTCTGCTTTTCCTTTAACAGAAGGTGGAACTCATCACAGTAATAACGGGTGGCAATCTTACGCTCCCTGTTCTGTGATACCCTGTTCCATACCGCATCCTGTACGATCAGCATACCAAGCTCCTTTAACTGCTTTCCCAAGTCCCTGATGTCAAAACAGATAATACGGTTCTGCGAGTCTACGTTGGTACGATGATTAAAATAATTCTGCGAACCGCTTACATACAGCACAAGGCTGTTGGCAATTCTGACCGCCTTTGCCTTTGCTTCCTTTGCAAGCTCTTTTTCCACGTTTTTCGGCTCATATTTTAATAGTGCATTGTATAAGTCCTCAAGGATAGGCATATTCTCCGGCACCGGGTTTTCAAAATAGGCATCATAGATATGACGGATACATTCGTCAATGATACCTTTCTCATCATTCTCCAGACCGTCCTTTCCTCCGGCAATCAGATCACACAGGGTAATGAGAAAGTCACTCTTTAATTTCAGAGCTTCCTTGTCCCCTTTGTGGGATAACTGAATATCCATCGGGTTTAAATAATCTTTGGAATCAGTGGCAAGTCTTATGACCTGCCCCTTTAGTGCCTGTACCAATGGGAAATACTCTCCCTCTGGATCACAGATGATAATGTCATCCCTTGTCATAAGGAAACAGGATAAAATCTCCCTCTTTGCGCTGAAGGACTTACCGGAACCCGGCGTTCCGAGTATCACACCGTTTGGTGTACGAAGCCTTTTGCGGTCTGCCATAATCATGTTGTTACTGAGGGCATTTAACCCGTAATAGATTGCCGGAGCAGGCATGAACAGCTCCTGTGTACAGAACGGAACAAGGATAGCAGTGCTTTTGGTTGTCAGCACTCTCTCAATTCCGGTATCATTGCACCCAATCGGTGCAGATGCCATAAGCCCCTGCTCCTGTAAATACTGCAAGCATCGTAAGTTGCAGTTTGCCTGCTGGATAATGCCGGACACTCTCTGCGTGATGTTCTCAAGCTCCATTTTTGTCTTTCCGTAACAGGTAATCAGGAAGGTCATTTTGACAATCTTCTGGTTGCTCGTGTTCAGATCGTCTAAAAGCTCTAAGGTGTCCTTTTCATAAGTGATGATGTCTGTAGGAAGAATATCCATATCGTAGCCGCTGCGGACAGCCTTTTTCTGCTCCTCAATCTTCATTTTCTGAATATTCGTCAAAGCTCCCTTTAACATCTTGATTGCCTTTACCGGGTCCATCGTCTGCATGTGCATGGTAATGGTAAGGTTATCATCAATGTCAAGGAGCTTCTTTAACAGCTCGTCATTAAATCTCGGTGCAATAATATCCAGATAGTGAACACTTCCGTACATACTGCCGGACTTAAATCTGCTCGGATACCTAAAGTCAAACCCCGGCGGTGCAATATAGTCCTTGACTGACTTGCCAGACTCTGACAGTTCCTTAAATGAAAAACGGAAAGGCTCCATCGTTCCCTGATTAAAATACTCATGCAGGATACGAAGTCTTTCCTTTCCGTCAAGTGACCGGGCATTCGTGCCGATGTTATTTAAGTTTCGGATAACATCTTTCTCGATATTATTCAGTTTGTTCCTTGCTTCCTTATATCCGGTGCTTTCCACACCAAAAATGAGATACTTTGACTTGATGATACCGTTGTTTCCCTTTGCCGACTGATGCTTCAGCATCTGTGTGTATTCCTCACGAATATCGTCAAAATCATCATCCTGCAAAGGTATGTCAAACTGCTCCGCAAGTGCCTGTTCATTGACCTGCCTGTTAAATAGGAACAGCTCGAACTTAATGGACGGATCAAAGTAATTGATGAGCTTGCTGTACTCCTCCAAAATATCTCCCTGGTCTTCTACTTCCAAAAGGTCATAGTTGATGTCGTAAAACTCCACCATCTTCGTGTAAAAATTATGTGTTACCTGACAGATACCATCACGAAACATCTTTTTGAAGGTAATGGTTTTCTGTGCAGTATCCGGCTTTGCCTGTTCCTTCCCGTTTCCGGCAAGAATACGTCTAAGCTCCACTAACCGCTTCTTTTCCGAAAAAGTAAGTCTGGCTCTGCTTGCCGCCTTCTTATTTTCCGGCATTCTGCGGTTTCCGGCTTGCGCCTTTTGCTTTTTCTTCAAGGTAGCGCACCTCCTTCTTTATTTTTTCTCTTTCCTCCAACTGCTCGTAGAGGTTTTCCGATTTATACGGACGTATCCCCGGTGTAAGCATCTTCTGCCGTATCATAAAGTACAGAAGTTTTTCTGCCGGAAACCCGTCCCTTTCATACATTGCCAAAAAGAAAAATGGCAGCATCACTCCCACCATGATAAGGGCTCCCGCCTGCGTCCCTAAAACTCCCTTTGTAAGAAAATACAAAGGAACTCCGGTAATGGCAGCTCCGCTAAAACAGATGATCTGTCTTTTGGTAAGGTTTAATGCTACTTTCGTTTTGATGCCACTCAGGTCTTTTGGCACTGGTACTGATATTGCCATAGTCTGCTCCTTTCGTGTGCATACCCATATATGGGCAACGCCCACCATGAATTAGTGAGCGTTAAAAATTGATTTTGATAAGGAACCTGTCTTGAATAAGCTGAAGCATAAGATTACGGTATAGGCTGCCACAGACCATAAGGCGCTGTGAAGGTTACTTGCCACTGCCACGCTTGCCACAAGCACAGCATAAATCGCCACACATACCATAATGAAAAATCCCTGAAATGCTAAAGCGATAAGTCCCTTTAGATAATTAGTTCCGACTGTTCCCCATTCCCTATTGGTTACGGTTGCCGCCGGAATTGGTGCTACTGATACATAAAGATATATTTCAATCATACGTCCGTATAAAATGACGGTGATAAGGACGGACATGATTTTCATACACAGGCTGATGATCATGGTTTCCATGCCAAGTCCTATCAGCTCCCCAATCCCCATACTGTCAATCTGGCTGTTGAACATGGAAGTAAGCGTAGCCTGCACATCCAGACTCGTTGAGCCGGATATGGAAGCTGCCGCCTGTGTCACTACATGACTTCCCACGTCAAAGACCGCCATGACAATATCAAAAGTCTTAGAAAGTAAGCTGACAGCGATACAAGCCTTGAATAAAAAACGGAAGAACAGGCTCGTATCAAAGTCGTGCATATTGTTTTTGTCGATAACCATTGTAATCAGCTCATAGACCAGCACAAAGCTGATGATCATTCCCGCTATGGGGACAATGACATTTTCCGATAACGTCTGCACCATACTGAAAATGCCGGAGTTCCATGAGCTGGGTGTCTGGCTGACCTCCCCTGCAATCGTGCCTACCTTGTCATTCACATCGGTAAACATGGTTTCAAGGTTGGACAGCACCCACCCTTGCAGCATCTCTTTAATGAAATCAGTAATCTTGTCAATGATTCCACCCATGAAGGACTATCTCTTATGAGAACAGTGTGGAGAGCTGTGGAATCACCGTCTGCGCCACAATGATAATGCCCCCGCCGGACATAAGCTGTTTTATCCCCAATTAGGTGTAAAACTCTGCTCGATGGCGGGCGGCGGCGT
>ERZ773224.3456-NODE-3456-length-13953-cov-7.706001_pt1 | contig 13953 bp, 11 predicted proteins | sample MGYA00580526_ERZ773224 | MGnify/ENA primary metagenome ERZ773224 (study PRJEB29015, sample SAMEA2737743) | human gut metagenome | biome: human gut; feature: human-associated habitat; material: faeces | place: China | collected 2012 ... | reverse complement strand
TAAATAGCGCGCCAGCCTCCAGAAGCTGCTGCTGCACGCCGTTTCGGATGAGCTCGAGATTCACGGGGATGGACGGGGGATAGACCGACAGCGAGAAGTCTCCGCAGCCTACGTCGAAGCCGTTTAAAATCGAGGCGGCTTCCGCAATGTTATCATACATGCCGCCCGAGCAGCCTGCGATCACGCCCTGGTCGACCATCAGCTTGCCGTTCACGATTTTGTCTGTCAGATGGAGCTCTGCCTTGCCGCCAAACTGCTCATGCGCCCGCTGTTCCACCTCGCGCAGATAATCGCCGGGGGCGGCGATCAGCTCGCGCAGCGTGACGGCCTCGGACGGATGGAAGGGAAGCGCCGCCATGGGTTCCACGGAGGAAAGGTCTATGGTTATCATGCCGTCGTAGCAGGCGCCCTCGTCGGGGGAAAGCCTTTTGTATTCATCGGGCCTGCCGTGTATTGTGAGATACTCCCTTACCGCCCCATCGGTCTCCCATATTGAAGAAAGGCATGCCGTCTCGGTGGTCATCACGTCTATGCCTATCCGGTAATCCATGGGCAGGTTCGCCACTCCGGGGCCTGCGAATTCCAGCACCCTGTTCTTTACAAAGCCGTTTTTATATACCGCGCCGCAGAGGGCGATGGCCACGTCGTGAGGGCCGACGCCCCGCTTTGGCGAGCCGGTGAGCCATACGAGGATAACCTCAGGATCGGCTATATCGTAGGTATTTTTGAGAAGCTGCTTTACTATTTCGGGGCCGCCCTCACCTATACCCATTGTGCCTATGGCGCCGTAGCGGGTGTGGCTGTCCGAGCCCAGTATCATTTTGCCGCAGCCGGACATCATCTCCCGGGCGTACTGGTGTATTACCGCCATATTGGCCGGCACGAAGCAGCCGCCGTACTTTACAGCGGCGGAAAGGCCGAATACGTGGTCGTCCTCGTTTATGGTTCCGCCTACGGCGCAGAGGCTGTTGTGGCAGTTGGTCATCACATAGGGCAGCGGAAACTCGGTAAGGCCGCTGGCCTTTGCGGTCTGTATTATGCCGACATAGGTTATGTCATGTGAAATGAGGCTGTCGAATTTTATATGGAGCTGGCCCTTCTCCCGGCGTATGCTGTGCGCTCTGAGTATCTTATAGGCCATGGTTCCTTCCCGGTCCGGGATCTTGTTCGCGGGAACGGGAACCCCGTTTTTTATCTCTACTGCTCCGCCGTGCAGCTCTATCATGATAACTCCCCCTTCACAGCTTGGGTGTATAAAATAAATTATCCAATAGTATAGCACAAATGAGCTGGAAAACACAGATGCTAAAAAAATAAACGTTGCACCGGGGAGTATATGACAGTACAATGATATGACATATAGAAGGATAAAGAAAAGGAGCTTAGCCATGATTGAGGATACTACCGGTATGCTTGAGCAATACACCGGCTCTCTGACCGACAGTATACAGAAGGAATACCTAATCGATGAGAAGTTCTATCAGGGCGATGTAAAGAGGGGCCTGCGCAACAGCGACGGCACCGGCGTGCTGGTAGGCGTGACCAAGGTGGGCAGCGTACAGGGCTATTTCATGCAGGACGGCCAGCGCGTGCCTGCCCCGGGCAAGCTGTATTACCGGGGAATAGAGCTTACCGAAATAGTGGAAGCCCACAGAAAGGCGGACACCTTCGGCTTTGAGGAGGTGGCGTACCTGCTGCTTATGGGCTATCTGCCCACACGGGGCGAGCTCAACCACTTTAACGATATAATGAACCGCGCCCGCAAGTTGCCGGACGGCTTTACAGAGGGCATGATAATGCGCCACCCCAGCCGCAATATAATGAACGAGCTGGAGAGGAGCATTTTGTCCCTGTACTCCTACGATCCGGAGCCGGACAATATCGAAATAGACAACATACTGATGCAATCCGTGAGGCTCATTGGTTATTTCCCCTCAATTATCGCCAATGCCTACGCGGTAAAACGGCACTATTTTGACGGAGATTCCCTGCACATCCATTTCCCGGTGGAGAACCTTTCCACGGCGGAAAACTTCCTCAGAATGATGCGGCCGGACAAGAGCTATACCGACGAGGAAGCAAAGCTGCTGGATATGATGCTGATGGTACACGCGGAGCACGGCGGCGGCAACAATTCCACATTTGTATGCCGCGCCCTGTCTTCAAGCGGCACGGATACCTACAGCGCCATAGCGGGAGCAGTGGGTTCGCTGAAGGGGCCTCTTCACGGCGGCGCAAACGCTAAGGTGATGGAGATGTTCCGCTACGTAAAGGAAAACGTAGACCCACATGACGACGGCTCCATAAAGGACTATCTCAATAAAATACTGGACAGGGAGGCGGGCGACCGCTCCGGTAAGCTGTACGGACTTGGCCACGCGGTATATACCATGTCGGATCCCCGAGCCGTGCTGCTGAAGAAGTACGCCCGGCACATGGCCGAGATAAAGGGCTACGCCGAGGATTTCGACCTGCTGCAAAAGGTGGAGGAGCTGGGTATCCCACTCATACAGGAGCGCAGAAAGAGCGACGCGCCAATGTGCGCCAACGTTGATATGTATTCCGGCCTCGTATATACCATGCTCGGCATCCCGGAGGACGTATTCACGCCGTTGTTCGCCTCTGCACGTATAGCGGGCTGGTGCGCCAACCGAATAGAAGAAGTCGTCACCTGCCACCGCATAATGCGTCCCGCATACCGCGCCGTGACCATACGCGGCAAGTATGTGCCTATGGAGGAAAGGACGGCATCAAGGGCTTTGTGAACAGAATGAAAAATCGGTATATCGGCATTGACTTGTTCATATTTTGAGTCTAATATACATTACTTGTCGATGGAATATGAGTCCACCGGCAATAACCTCCCCGGCAGCGCCGGGAGATTTAAGGAGGAAATAGGAATATGAAGAAGATCAGATACATCATATGTGTCGCCATGGCGGCGATTATGCTGCTTGCAGCTGCGGGCTGCCAGGGCGGCGAAGCGCCGGCCGAACCCGCAAACACCGCAGAGCCCACGGCTGAAGCACCGGCTGCGCAGAGCGAGTACAACGCAAAGGCTGAGGCAGCCTATAAGGCGGCCGTAGAAAAGCTGGTAAACGACAAGGTATTCCCAAACGGGGAGGAAACTGGCTTTGCTGACGACTCTTCCTTCGGCGATATGGGTGAGAACAGGTATGCCATTGCGGATGTGGACAGCGACGGTAAAGATGAGCTTATAATCTCATTCACTACCGCTCCCGTAGCGGGCGAGGTGGAGCAGGTATATGGCTATAATGATGCCGACGGTACCTTTAAGCTGAAGCTCAACGAATTTCCACAGGTAACTTACTATACAAACGGAATCGCTGAGGTGGGCTGGTCCCACAATCAGGGCTGGGCAGGCGACAGACTGTGGCCCTATTCATTGTTCTTCTACAATGCCGATAAGGACGAGTACGAGATGCGCTATTCCGTAGACGCATGGGACAAGGCCCTTGCCGACAAGGACGCGGACGGCAACCCATACCCTGCCGATATAGATAAGGAAAACGCCGGTTACGTTGTGATACTTACGGAAGGCACGGAAACAAGGTATATCAGCGCATCCGAATATGAGACATGGCGCAGTGATACGCTGGGCGGGGCGCAGAAGATAGAGGTCGAATACAAGCCCGTGACCGACAGCACGGAGAAATAACAGCAGAGACCCGCCTAAAAAGGCGGGTTTTTTGCGCCCTAAAATACATAACTGGCAGATTTTGCGCATTTTTGGTAATGACAAATAAGCTCGTCTGTGATAAAATAAGTATACAAAAGGGAATATATTTTCTGCTTAATTTTTACAAAGGGTTGACATTGCCATGAGTACGCAGTCTATAATTCTGGCAGGCAGGCAGGCAGGCAGGCAGGCAGGCAGGCAGGCAGGCAGGCAGGCAGGCAGGATAAGTCCGGCCTTTTTGGGGCTGCTCAAAATAACATAGGCATACATTGGATACCGTTACGGCGTAGCGCGCCGGGGCGGTATTTTTGTATATAAAAAACCGAAAGGGGAAGAATCAATGAAGAAAACACTTGCGATAATGCTGGCGCTTATCATGGTGCTGGCGCTTGTGCCGACCGTGGCGTTTGCGGTGGAAGCGTTAAATACCGAATATGGCACGTTCTCATATGAAAAAGGTAAATGGTACGATGTAACGTTAGAAATTTACCTTGGTGGTAAAAAAGTTTTAAATGAAACCCGAAAAATTCAGGCGGCGGCAGCTTCTGCCTCATTTAAGGCTTCTGAAGGTTATTTTATCGAAAAAGTCGAAATCAATAAAGGAACTTGGGGAACTGCTTCAAGTGTGCATTCGCGCACCCCAAAGTCAAAGGAATATAGCGGTATGCTCACCCTACGTGGTGATTCCACGATAAAGCTTCATCTCGTCAAATCCTGCAAATTGACTGTGGAATACCAATACACAGATAAGAGTGCAGGCAATAGTGATATCACAAAATACCAAGACTATACTAAGGAAGTATACCCCGGCGAAGAGTTTAAGAGCAATGAATGGAACTATTACGACGCAGAAGACGTTCGTGAATACTATACATCCTCCGTTAAGGATGGAAATGGAAACGATGTGAACGTCAAGGGAACGCCTATTACAGGCCGCTACTTTAACGGAAAAATAACCGAGGACGCTACCTATACGGTAACGTTTGCTCCTGCCAATACAAAGGATTTTCTTGAAATCAATTCGTATGAAGGCAGAGGTGTAATTGGCAACAATATGAACGCTGATTTCAGATACTACGGATACGAAATCAGCGGCGAGAACGGAGCCGACAAAGTTTACATTGTGAAGGATGGCAAACTTACGGCTGATGCATCGAAAAACAAAGGCAACGATGATCCCGGTATCATCATCAAAGACGGCAAAACGTACAAATATGTTTTTGCAGGCCTCGGTGGTGACTTAGCTCAGATAAAGGATGTCTACTACGATTCCTCCGAACAAAATTGGTACTATGCATACGAAGGGTCAGCTCCGATTCGGATTCCAGTTACAGAAGAAGGCCGCATAAACTTTGTATATAAAGAGACAACAAATAGCCACATTCTGAACTATGACGCAAACGGCGGCGAAAACGCACCCGAAAAACAGGAGGCGAAAACGTCCGCTCCCAGCGCAGCTTTCACGATTCCTCAGACTACCCCTACCCGCGACGGCTATGACTTCCTTGGCTGGGCGGATGATGCAAACGCGACTGAGGCTCAATATATGCCCGGTGACCGAATAACCGTATCCGGCGAAAAGACCATCTACGCCGTATGGAAAGAGCAGACTGGACCCGCTCCCACGACCGAACCTACGCCCAGCACCGAACCTACGCCTGTGTTCCCCGGCGTTATCACCGTTAAAAAGACCGTTGAGTCCAACGATCTTGCCGATAAGGATAAGGAGTTCAATTTTAAGGTCACCGTTATAACCGACCCCAATCCCGATCCCTCTGGGCCCCCCATCGCTAAAAGTGCAAATGCTGTTAAGGCTCCTGCTGTAAGGGCTGTAGATAATACTGCCCCCAAAGATAAATATGATTTTGTTAATGAAAACGGCATTCCGACGCTTTACTTTAACCTCAAGGATGGAGATATGATGACAATATCTGATCTGCCCGTGGGCTTCATCTACCGTGTTGATGAGCTCGATGCCGCTGGCTATACCGTAACGGTGAACAATGAACCGACAAGCAGCAAAGATGTCGGGCTTACAAAAGAGAAGCCGGAAATGACGCTTGAATTTAAGAACACCAAGGGCTCAACTCCCACGCCCACCCCTACCCCCTATAACGGCGGCGGCGGTCACTACCACACCACCACTACCCCCGTTCCCGTGATAGTCATACCCCCCAAGACCGGCGATATGACGGTTTGGCAGAGCATACTGCATTTCTTAGGGATAAGGTAAATAGATAAGCGGACGAAAAAGCCCCCGCAATGCGGGGGCTTTGGTGTTATATCAGGCTTTACTGCTCAAACTGGAACTCGCCGGCGTTCTTTTCCATGAAGAGGTTGAAAACGGCGTTGAGTATTTCCTCGTCGTCCACGCCCTGAAGCATGTCCTCCTCGTTGTCCTCCTCGGCCTCCAGAAGCTCCAGAATGACTGCCTCGGGCGAGTCTGATTCGTCATCGACCGGCAGCATGACTACGTACTCATGCTCCTTGTAGGGGATTATATCCAGCACCTCAAAGTCCACATCGCTGCCGTCGGAATCGGTAAGGGTTATGACGTTGGTGTATTCCTCCTGCATGGCTACGCTCTTTACGCCTTTCCGTCGCAGCCCAGAACGTCTACCAGCTTGTGCTCTACCATGGCCTTTATGGCGGCGCGGGCGGGCTTCAGATACTGGCGGGGATCAAAGTGATCCGGGTGCTCGTTGAAGTACTGGCGAATGCAGGCGGTCATGGCAAGGCGCAGGTCGGAGTCGATATTGATCTTGCAGACCGCACCCTCGGCCGCTTTGCGGAGCTGCTCCTCGGGGATGCCTACTGCATCGGGCATCTTGCCGCCGTTTTCGTTGATTATCTTAACGAATTCCTGAGGCACAGAGGAAGAACCGTGAAGCACGATGGGGAAGCCGGGCAGACGCTTTGCCACTTCGTCCAGTATATCGAAGCGGAGTGGAGGAGGTACCAGTATGCCCTTTTCGTTGCGGGTACACTGGGCGGCGGTGAACTTGTATGCGCCGTGGCTGGTGCCTATGGCTATGGCCAGAGAGTCTACGCCGGTGCGGTTGACGAATTCCTCGACCTCATCCGGGCGGGTATAGGAGGAATCCTCGGCGGATACCTTTACCTCGTCCTCAACGCCCGCAAGGGTGCCAAGCTCGCCCTCTACCACTACGCCGTGATCATGGGCATACTCGACTACCTGACGGGTCAGGGCGATGTTGTCCTCGAAGGATTTGGAGGAACCGTCTATCATGACGGAGGTAAAGCCGCCGTCTATGCAGCTCTTGCAAAGCTCGAAGGTATCGCCGTGGTCGAGATGCACCACTATGGGAAGGTCAAAGCCCGCGGTCTGCTCCGCGTCCTCTATGGCGGCCTCGATGAGCTTCATCAGGTATACGTGCTTGGCGTAGGCGCGTGCGCCCTTGGAGACCTGAAGGATAAGAGGAGCGCGCTTTTCGATAGCGGCCTCGGTGATGCCCTGAATGATCTCCATGTTGTTGACGTTAAAGGCGCCGATGGCGTAACCGCCATTGTAGGCCTTTTTGAACATTTCGGTGCTCGTTACAAGTGCCATTATATTATCTCCTTTTCAAAAAATATCTCAAACTTCAACACTAAATATTATATCCCTAAAAAAGTATGTTTCAATAGTGTCAAAGCCGGTTTTTAGAAAATGCATATTAGAATTGTAGATAGCTGGTGCTTGGGGTATAATAACAAACAGGTAATATATGCCAAAACAGGCCGAAAGGAAAGAAAATGGAAAAGCTTTTATCGCTGGTTGTACCGGCATTCAATGAGGAGGAGGCGATGGAGCAGTCCTTTGAGAGGACGTACAGGGCCATGAGCTCCATAGGCTATCCCTTTGAGATAATCTACATAGACGACGGCAGCAGGGACAGGACATGGGAAATAATATCCCGCCTTGCCCGGGAGCACGAAGAGGTTAAGGCACTGCGATTCTCAAGGAATTTCGGCCATCAGCTGGCGGTTACCGCCGGCATGGACGAGGCGAAGGGGGACGCGGTGATAATCATGGACGCTGATTTGCAGGACCCTCCGGAGGTCATTGCCGATATGGTGAAGGCGTGGGAGCAGGGGGCCGATATAGCCTACGGCAAGCGAATGCACCGCAAGGGAGAGACTGCCGCAAAGAAGCTCACCGCATGGTGCTATTACAGGCTGCTGAACTTCATGAGTGCGTATCCGATACCCCTGGATACAGGCGATTTCCGGCTTCTCGACAAGGCCGTTGCGGATGAATTCAAGGTGCTCAGGGAGCACAACAGGTTCCTTAGGGGAATGAGCGCATGGCTGGGCTATAACGCCGTTCCCGTGGAGTACGTCCGCGAGGAGAGGTGCGCGGGGAAGACCAAGTACACCCTTAAAAAGATGCTCAGGCTTGCCGCCGACGGCATATTCGGCTTTTCCTCAAGGCCGCTGACGCTTATAGGCTGGGCAGGGCTTGCGGTGCTGTGCATAGCCCTGCTTGGGCTTATCGCTACCATAGCCTGTGCCGCCGTAACAGGCGTTCCTGGGTGGCTTTGGGCGGTGTGCGCCCTGGTGCTGCTGGATGGTGTGATACTGTGCGCAATGGGCGTGCAGGGGGCTTATACGCAGCGCATTTACGACGAGGTAAAGGGGAGGCCCCTTTACATAATAAAAGAAAGGCAAAGCTGAGCCTTTCAAAAGTATGCGAGAGGAAGGTAAAAAAAGATGACAGATCCGAGGATCAAGACACTTGCAAAAAACCTCATAGGCTTTTCCTGCGCCGTAAAGCCCGGTGAAAAGATACTTATCGAGGGCAACGGCGAATGTACCGAGCTGGTCAAGGCGTTGGTCAAGGAGACCTATGCCGCGGGCGGCGTCCCCTTCATATGGATAAAGAAGCCCGAGGTATGCCGGGAGCTGGCGCTGGGCGCGACGAAGGAGCAGCAGGAGCTTATGGCAAAGATAGACTGCGAGCTCATGCGCCACATGGACGCGTATATCGGCATAGGCGCGAAGCTCAACACTAACGAGATGTCCGACGTGCCGGGGGATAAGCTGGCCCTCATAAGCGCCGTATACGGCAGGCCGCTGAACAACATTCGCATACCCAACACCAAGTGGTGCGTGCTGCGCTATCCCAACCCCAACTTTGCCCAGATGGCAGGCATGAGCACCGAGGCCTTCGAGGACTTCTACTTTAACGTTTGCAACCTCGACTATGCTAAGATGGACAAGGCCATGCAGCCCCTCAAGGAGCTTATGGAAAAGACCGACAGGGTTCATATAGTGGGCCCCGGCACCGACCTCCGCTTCTCCATAAAGGGTATGCCCGCCATCAAGTGCTCCGGCCAGATGAACATTCCGGACGGCGAGATATATACCGCTCCCGTAGACGGCAGCGTAGAGGGAACAATAACCTACAACACCCCCTCCATAATGGACGGCTTCACCTACGAGAACGTATGCCTTACCTTCAGTAAAGGGCGCATAGTGGAATCCACCTCCAACGACAACGAGCGCATAAAGGCCGTATTTGACAGGGACGCGGGCGCACGGGGCGTGGGCGAATTCGCTATAGGCGTGAACCCCTTTGTCACCTTCCCCATGAAGGACACCCTCTTCGACGAGAAAATATCCGGATCCTTCCACTTTACCCCGGGCTGCTGCTACGACGACTGCAGCAACGGCAATAAGTCCTGCATACATTGGGATCTCGTATGCATACAGACACCCGAATACGGCGGCGGCGAGATGTACTTCGACGACGTACTGATCCGCAAGGACGGCCGATTTGTACTGCCCGAGCTGGATTGCCTCAATCCCGAGAACCTTAAATAACAGTAACGGGAACACATGGATAAAAACGACCTTAAAGCCGAGATACGCAGGCTTTTAAACGAAAGGGGAGCTGTTGTCGTTGCCATAGACGGCAACAGCGCTTCGGGGAAAACCACCCTGGCAGAGGAGCTCCGGGAGGAGTTCTCCGCCAGGGTTTTCCACTGTGACGATTATTTCCTCCAACCTTACCAACGCACTGAACAACGTCTTAACGAAACCGGCGGCAACTTTGACAGGGAGAGATTTCGGAAAGAAGTGGCGGAACCCGCAAGGCTGCACAGGGACGCGGAATGCCGCAAATATTTTTGCAGGACAGGCGAACTGTCCGCTGCATTTACGGTAAAATTTACCTCGCTGACAGTCATAGAAGGCAGTTATAGCCTGCATCCATATTTGGGAGAATACTATGATATAGCGGTATTTGTATCTGTAGATCCCGAGGAGCAGAGCAGGCGCATTCTTCAAAGGAACGGTCCCGACATGCATGGGCGCTTTATGAGGGAATGGGTGCCTATGGAAAACAGATACTTCGAGGAGATGCGCATAAGAGAAAAGTGCGGCTTTGATATAAGCATAAATTATAGAGAGGGGGTTTGCCAGTAGAAAATGCAGTTTCGCTAAAATTCTCTTGCAAACCTAAAAAAAATAGAATATTATAATATGCGTTGGTTAATTTATTGTCAACTATCGGTTCAATAAGCCGATTTTATAAATTTAAAAATTTAAACGGAGGAAATATTACAATGTCAGTAAAAGTGGGCATTAACGGTTTCGGCCGTATCGGCAGTCTGGCTTTCCGAGCCGCTGTTGAAAACGATAACGTAGAAGTAGTGGGCATCAACGATCCCTTCATAGCACTGGATTATATGGGCTATATGCTCAAGTTTGATACCGTCCATGGCCGTTTTAAGGGTACCATAGACGTGCAGGGAGACAAGCTGGTGGTAAACGGCAAGTCCATTTCCGTATATTCCTGCATGAACGCGGCGGATATCCCCTGGACCGAGTGCGGCGCAGAGTATATCCTTGAGTGCAGCGGTATCAACACCACCGTCGAGCGCGCTTCCGAGCACCTGAAGGCAGGCGCGAAGAAGGTCGTCATCTCCGCCCCCAGCAAGGACGCTCCCATGTTCGTAATGGGCGTAAACCATGACACCTACACCAAGGACATGACGGTTGTTTCCAACGCATCCTGCACCACCAACTGTCTGGCTCCTCTTGCCAAGGTTATCAACGACAACTTCGGCATCGTAGAGGGTCTTATGACTACCGTCCATTCTATCACAGCCACCCAGAAGACCGTAGACGGCGCCTCCAAGAAGGATTGGCGCGGCGGCCGTGCGGCGGCACACAATATTATCCCCAGCTCCACCGGCGCTGCCAAGGCCGTGGGCAAGGTCATTCCTTCCCTCAACGGCAAGCTCACCGGCATGTCCATGCGCGTACCTACTCCCGACGTATCCGTTGTAGACCTTACCTGCCGCCTGGAGAAGTCCGCTACCTACGATGAAATCAAGGCCGCCATGAAGGCTGCTTCCGAGAGCGACCGTTTCAAGGGCATCATAGATTACACCGAGGACAAGGTAGTATCCTCCGACTTCTATCATGATTCCCATACCTGCATCTTCGATGCAGACGCAGGCATTGCCCTGAACGACCACTTCGTAAAGCTGGTTGCCTGGTACGACAACGAGTGGGGTTATTCCAACAAGCTGGTCAACCTCTGCGAGCACATGGCCGAGGTAGACGAAAAGTAACCTCAAATAAATTTGCCCCCACGATTTAGGCGGGTGAACCGCCGATGAATACCCCCTGCCCATGCGGACAGGGGATATTTTTTTGCCGGGGCTTTTCTGCATACAAACCTTTTGTTATAATAAGTATATAAAGATACTTTTAAGCTTTGGTTCTTAAAAATATTATTTTACTGGAGCATACTTATATGGATATCAAACAGCTTGAGGCTTTTTGCATGGTGGTAAGGCAAGGCAGCTTTTCCAGAGCGGCAAGGGTGCTGGGGGTATCCCAGCCCACCGTGAGCGCGCATATTTCCACCCTCGAAAAGGAATTGGGGTGCGAGCTGCTCATACGCACCAGCAAGAGCATACTGCCTACGGATAAGGGAGCGACGCTTCTAAGCTACGCACAGGGCATAATGAGTCTCAGACAGAAGGCGCTGGAGGAACTTTCAAGGGAGGATTCACGCTATACGGGCAGCATCACCATAGCGGCCTCATCTGTGCCCGCACAGTACTGCCTGCCGGAGCTGCTCTCGGAATTCAGTCGGGAGTATCCGGGGGTATCCTACCAGCTGCACAACACCAACAGCCTGCAGGCTGTGGAGGAGGTAAGGCGCGGCAAGGCGGATATAGCCCTTACGGGCGCCAGAGTGGAGAACACCAATTGCGAGTTTACCAGCTTTCTCAAGGACGAGCTTGTGATAATAACCGCCAATAACGAGCGCTTCAGGAAGCTGAACGGCAGCTTCCCAAGGGAGCTTCTTAAAAAGGAGCCCTTCATAGCCAGAGAGCTGGGCAGCGGCACCAGAATGGAATACGAGCAGCTTCTGCGCAGCGAGGGCATAGAGCCGGGCGAGCTCAATACCGTTGCCGAAATGAACTACAGTGAGGCGGTCAAGAAGTCCGTAGCGGGAGGGCTGGGCATAGCTATAATCAGCATACACGCCATAAGCGATGAGCTTTCATCAGGAAGGCTGCTGTGCTTTAATCTGGGAGATAAGGCCATGCAGCGGGACCTGTATCTGGTTATACGGAGAAATCGCTCAGAAATGTCTACTGCGGCGCTGTTTTCGTCCTTTGTGCTCAGGCATTACAACGTAGAAAAAAACTAAAGGCAAACAAAAAAGACGGCACGCGCCGCCTTTTCTATTATCGTCAGTCGCCCAGGGGCTTTATCTTGTTCTGGTATATCTTGTAGAGGTTTATGCCCACAAAGGTTATGGAGCCAAGCTCAGATATGGGGAAGGCATACCATACGGCGGACAGGCCGAGGGTACGGGAGAATATGAAGGCCACCGGCAGAAGTATCGCAAGCTGGCGAAGGGCGGAGGAAAAGAAGGAAAGCCTGCCGTCGCCTATTGCCTGGAACAGGGAGGAGCCCATTATGCACAGGGCCGCGAAGGGGAACGAGTAGCTGATGATCTTAAGGGCGGGAACGCCTATGGCCATCATCTCGTCGGACGCGTCAAACAGCCGCAGCATAAGGTCGGAATGGCGCTGGAATATCAGCATGCCCAGGCACATTATGCTGAAAGCGTATATGCAGCCGTATTTCAGCGCTTCCATTATGCGCTTCCTGTTGCGCGCACCGTAATTGTAGCCCATTATGGGCATGGTGCCGGAGTTCAGGCCGAATACCGGCATGAAAACGAAGGACTGGAGCTTGAAATAGATGCCGAATACGCTTACAGCGGTAGAGGAGAAGGCTATCAGTATCTTGTTCATGCCAAGGGTCATTATGGAGCCTACCATCTGAAGGAAGATGCTTGGCACGCCTACCTCGTATATGCCGGCTATACTCTGCTTATTCGGCCTGAAGTTCCTGAAGCTTATTTTTACCAGACAGGACTTGCGGCTTAGCATGAGCAGACCCAGCAGCATACCCACCAGCTGCCCGCCCACTGTGGCTATGGCAGCGCCGGCAATGCCAAGCTTTGGAAAGCCGTAAAGGCCAAATATGAGTATGGGGTCGAAAACTATGTTGAATACCGCGCCGACGAGCTGTATGAACATGGACTTCATGGTGCTGCCCGTGGCTTGCAGCAGCTTTTCACACATCACCTGAACCATCACGAATATAGCGGGAATACCTACCCATGAAAGATAGGTTATGGCATATTCGGTTATCTCCGCGTCCGCATGGAAAAGATATATCATGGGACGGTGGAGCAGACCGAAAAGCACCGCGAAAACCACGCCTCCGCAAATGGCCAGAAACATGGCGTTGGTAGCGGCGGTATCCGCTTCTCCCTGACGCTTTTCGCCGAGACGGCGTGCCACAAGGGAGTTTGCGCCTATGGCGGTGCCCACGGAAACGGCGTTTATCAGCATCTGGTACGGGAAAACCAGCGAAACTGCCGTAAGGGCGCTTTCACTTATGCGGGAAACGTAAATGCTGTCAACAACGTTGTAGGTAGCCAGAACCAGCATGGATACCATCATGGGAAGTGACATTTTGATTATGAGGCTTCTTATTGGCAGATAGCCCATCTTGTTTTCGGCGTGTGTGCTTTCCATTTTTTTGACCGTAATTAAAACTATATAACTGTTATATAATTATCCCTTCGTTAATAATAGAAAATACTTTTTGCATTAAAAAGGACCCATGGCGGCATGGGCCCTTTTGTTGCTTGTTTACCATCAGTTGACAAGGACACACAAGGTTTTAGGAGCCAAACAGCACGGCAT
>ERZ773224.3455-NODE-3455-length-13955-cov-4.106331_pt1 | contig 13955 bp, 15 predicted proteins | sample MGYA00580526_ERZ773224 | MGnify/ENA primary metagenome ERZ773224 (study PRJEB29015, sample SAMEA2737743) | human gut metagenome | biome: human gut; feature: human-associated habitat; material: faeces | place: China | collected 2012 ... | reverse complement strand
ATCAGATTCATTAAGAAATGTCTCTTGAAGTGTCTTAAATTACGATACCATTATAGATATTGATAGTGCCATTTTCATCAACAGATACGGATATACCTTTGAATACGGAAACACAGTTTTTACCAACTACTTATCCAATATTAAGGAGCTGGCTCAGAACGCCCGGGACATCGGCGTGCGCACGTGGGTCGGTCCTCTTCAAAAATCCGGCTTCAGCAACTCTTCCTATCAGAATATTCTGCCTATTGTCCGCCTAATGTGGGATGTAACCACCAATCAGGAATTGGGCGTCATGGGCGTCGCGGTTAACTTTGATACGGTAGATAATATCCTTAAAACGTCCACTATGACAGACAGTCATATTCTCTTACTGGACCGCAACAATAAGCTCTACTATTCTTACGATGAAAAACTGTTTGCGGATGGAAAGAACCAAGCGCTGCTGGAAGCTCTGCAGGCGGCCTGCACGGATATCTCCACGGAAAACCCTGATCGCTTCACCTCCGTTTGGGCGGATCATTCCGAATACATGGTGTCCATCAGCTATAACAAAACGGCGGATTGGAAGATCGTGCATTTTGTGGACAAATCCCTTCTTTATTATGCCAGCATATACAACTTGAGCTGGCTCTTCCCCATGTTCCTGCTTTTGGTACTTTCCAGCTTTTTTTTGTCTGCGCTGGTGACCCGAAAACTTTCCAAAAATGCCAGCCAACTTGTGGAGCAGATCGATCGCTTCGAAAGCAGCACGGGCTGCACCTTAAAGCCTATAAAAAATGCAAGCTATGAATTCACCCGCATCGTGGAGAGTTACAACCGCCTGACACAGCGCCTGGTACGCAGTACACAGGATATGTATGTCAGCCAGCTGAATGAAAAGCAGGCCCGGTTGCAAATGCTGCAGGCTCAGATCAATCCGCACTTTCTCTATAACACACTGAACCTGATGGCCTCCTTGGCCAATATTTACGACGCGCCGGAAATCCGAATTGTCGCCATCAAAATGGCGGATATTCTGCGTTACAACTTGAAATCCGGCCCAATCGTCACACTGAAAGAGGAGATCGATCAGGTCGAGCGGTACATAGCGATTCAAGCCATCCGGTTTCCGGATAAGTATGTTATGGAATGCGCCCTGCCGGCCGAGCTTCAGCAAATGCAGGTTCCGTCTTTCATCCTCCAGCCCATCGTTGAGAACGCAGTACTTCACGGGCTGAGCGAATGTGAACGCGACGGCTACGTCATGATCAACTGCTTCGTGGAGTTCGATAAGCTGCACATTCTGATTGCCGATAACGGTGTGGGCATCTGCCCCGAAAAACTCGCGGAGATTCGTCAGTCTCTGGAGAAAGCCACACAGGAACCCCACAGCTCCATTGGGCTTTGCAACGTGAACCAGCGCATTCAGGCCTATTGCGGCAGTGACTGCAGCCTTTCGATCAGCAGCACGGAGGGCAAGGGCACCATAGTTGAAATCACGCTACTTCTTTCCGAAGAAATCACGCCTCCCCTTCCGAAGAAATCCTAAAAAAGTATCCGGTTCGCCCGATAAATGATATGCTCCCTATATAGCGAACAGTGAAATAAAACACTGAAAGCTATATAGGGAGCATTTTTATATGAGAGGAAAAATATCAGCAGCAATCAAGCAAAAGGCAGTAATGGAGATAGAATCTGGCAGATTGTCCCAAAGTGAAGTAGCAAGACGACTATGTGTAGACGGAGAAACTGTTCGTAGTTGGCTGACAGCGTACAGAAGTGAGAGCAATGCCGGTCTAGAGTGCGGAAGGAAAAATCGTATATATTCCGTACAAACGAAGCAGCAAGCAGTAGAAACCTACCTGACAGGTCAATACAGCTTACAGAAAATCTGCGAAATATTCAAAATTCGTGGCACGCATCAGCTCAGAGATTGGCTAAAGGTGTATAATAGCGGCAGAGAGTTCAAGAGAATGTCAGGGGGCAGCCGCATGAAAAGTACACACAAAGCCACGAAAGAAGAGCGCATCCAGATTGCCAAGGAATGTCTTGCATCCGGTAACAACTACGGAGAGATTGCCAAGAAATACGGAGTAAGCTACCAGCAGGCTCGCACATGGACGCTGAAATACAAGGAACTGGGTGAAGCCGGGTTGGAAGACCGCCGCGGCAAGCGCAAGTATGAGCAGGAGCCTCGGACAGAGTTGGAACAGGCACAAATCAGAATCGCACAGCTGGAGCACCAACTTCGCATGGCAGAAATGGAGAACCACCTGTTAAAAAAATGAAGGAAATAGAAAGGAGGGGGACCTTGGGCAAGTAAGACAAAGCTGGCAATACAACGGCATTAAGGAGTGCAACGAGGAATATGGTGACCCGGTAGAGTTCGGATGTGCCTACTTCCATGTTTCGCGCTCTGCCTATTACGCATGGCTTTCTGGCAAGCTGAGCAAGCGCGGCAAGGAAAACCAACAAATCGCGGAAAAGGTAGAACAGATACATATGCAGCATCCGGATAAAGGCTACCGCCGCATCCGGGACGACTTGGAACACGACTTCGGTATTAACGTGAATGACAAGCGTGTTCTGCGGATCTGCCGTGCAAAGAAGATTCAGTCAACCATCAAGTACAGCAACCACGGCTGTACCCGCAATGCAGCCAATCCGCAGTATGTGGCAGAGAATGTACTCAGTCGTAAATTCCATGCACCAAGACCGAATGTGAAGTGGCTTACCGATGTCACAGAGTTCAAATGGTACGAGGGGCGTAGTGGTTCACAAAATCTATCTGAGTGCCATCCTTGACCTGTACGACAGACGTATCGTTTCGTATATTATTAGTGACCACAACGACAATCCTGTTGTGTTTGACACATTCAAGGCCGCAGTGAAAGCCAATCCTGATGTACATCCACTATTCCACAGTGACCGTGGTTTCCAGTACACCAACCGAACCTTTCACCATATGTTGGAGGAAGCCGGTATGACGCAGAGTATGTCTCGCGTGGCTCATTGCATTGACAATGGTCCAATGGAGGGATTCTGGGGCATCTTGAAGCGCGAGAGATATTATGGCAAGAGGTTTACTTCCAAGCAGGAGCTTGTTCGGATGATTCAGGATTACATTTACTATTACAACACTCAGCGGGTACAGCGCAATCTTGGGGTTGTTACGCCAATGGAAAAGTACCAGATGGCATTTGCTGCGTAAAAAATCTGCCAAGGGCAGTACGCTCTTGGCAGCAAAATCTTATTTTATTTCATTGTACGCTTGACGGGATGCGGTTCAAAACTCGGCAAACCGGATACCTTTCTGTTTTCTGAAACGTGTTTTTCTCAGCCCTCGATGCCCTCATATTCCATGGCTACGGACGCCCAAAGCACTGCAGCCACAGCTTCTTTTGCGTTGACATTCTTCGTGTAGTGGATATAGTGGTCGTAGGAAACCTGAATACCCAGACCGTCACAGGCATCGTATACATTCAGATTGCCCTCGAGATCCAGCAGACATTTGGTCTTAATTCCCTCAAAGCCCTTGCGGATCACCTCATCGTATTCATCCCCACAGAACCCGCAAAGCGATGCCTTGCGGAACGTATACAGGAACATGGCGCTTCCAGAGGTATCATGCCAGTTGCCGGGCGTGCGGGTGCGGTCCACCACCTGGAACCAAAGCCCTGACAGCGGATCCTGTACCTTTTTCAGCGACGCCAGCAGTTTTTGAAGCTGCATCAGCACCGAATCATAACCGGGCGTTTCCCGAGGCATCAGGGCCAGTACCTCTACCAGAATCATCGCGTACCAGCCGAGCCCTTCACACCAGATTTCCTGCGCGCGTCCATCCAATCGGCTCGCCCAAGGCGTTTCAGGGTTCTCACTGAAGCCATGGTACAGCAGGCCGCTGTTATCCTTCTCGCAGCGTGCAAATACGATATTCAGCTGCCGTACCGTCTCGGCAAAGCATGCCTCCCGGTCGCCGACAAACGCACCGTAACGGGTTAAGAACATCAGCCCCATAAAGAGTCCGTCCACCCACATCTCGCCGGGCAGGTGCCGTCCATGCCAGAAGCCACCGTCGCTGTTGCGCGGATAATCGGAAAAGGCAGCACGCACCGCATCACAGGCTTTTTTATATTTTTCCTCTCCTGTCTGTCGGTACGCCCACACCAGCACAGATCCGGCCATAATGTCATCCAAGCTGCATCCGGTAAAGCCGGAGATAGAGCCGTCAGGGGCAACATGCTCTTCACAGTAACGCATAACATAACTGCGATACTCTTCCTTGCCGGTTTTCTCATACAGCCGAATAAAGCCCCAGAGCATGAATCCCTGCGGATAAGACCACGAGCGGTAAGGATAGGCATCCGGATCCGGAAAGCGTCGCATCAGGGTATCGGCCAAGGTTACTGAATATTTCATATCAGCTTCTCCTTAATTTGCTAAGATGCGGTCAATTTCAGCCAATTCATCTGCTGTAAAAGCCGTATGTTCCATCATTTTTACATTTTCCTCAATTTGAGAAAGCCGACTGGCTCCAATAAGAATTGAGGACACGGGCTTGATTCTCATACACCACGCAAGGGCCATCTGCGACAGGCTTTGCCCGCGCTGCTCAGCGATTACATTGAGCTTTTTTGCTTTTTCCACCTTTTCGGGTGTTACAGCGTCCGGCTGTAGGAATACGCTGGCGCTGGCCGCTCTGGAATCCGCCGGAATCCCGTTGAAATACTTCGAGGTCAAGATTCCCTGCGCCAAGCACATAAATGCAATGGCGCCGATCCCGTTTTCCTCCAGAACATCAAACAGTCCTTCCTCTGCCGTACGGTTGAACATGGAATACGGCACCTGATGAATCAGGCAGTGGAGGTTCGCACGATCGAATTCCCGTACGATCTGGGCCGTTTCCTCCGCGCTGTAATTTGAAATACCCACATACAGCGCCTTGCCTTGCTGCACGATCAGTTTCAGCGCGTCTACGGTTTCCTCCAACGGTGTGTTGGGATCCGGGCGATGATGGTAGAAGAGATCCACATACTCAAGACCCAAACGCTTCAGACTCTGATCCAAGGAGGATACCAATTGCTTTTTGGAGCCCCATTCTCCGTAAGGGCCATCCCACATGAAAAAACCCGCCTTGGTTGAGACGAACAGCTCGTCGCGGTGGCTTTTCAGCTCTTCGTGCAGGATCCGGCCAAAGACTTCCTCTGCCGAGCCCGCAGGCGGTCCGTAATTGTTTGCAATGTCAAAATGGGTAATGCCCAGATCAAACGCGCCGCACACCATTTCCTTACAGGATGTGTAGGTATTGGATTCTCCGAAATTATGCCAGAGACCCAGAGATATTTCCGGAAGCAGCACACCGCTTTTTCCGCAGCGGTTGTAGCGCATAGTCTGGTAACGGTCTTCTCTCGGCTGATACATACGTCTTCTCCTTTTTTCAAGAGCCGAAACGCTGATTGTATTCTTCCAGTATTTTCAGGGAGCTGCTGGTTCCGATTCGCTCCGCGCCGGCCTCTATCATGGCAAGACAGGTATCCAGATCCCGGATACCACCGGCCGCTTTCACCCGAACCTTGTCTCCCACTGTCTCTTTCATTAACCGGACATCTTCAACCGTCGCGCCTCCCGTTCCGAAACCGGTGGAAGTCTTGATGAAATCGGGTCCGACCTCCCGGGCAATTTGAGCAGCGCTGCGGATCTCATCCTGCGTCAAATAGCAGTTTTCAAAGATCACCTTGCAGATCACCCGGTTTTTGCGGCAAATCGCCACAATGCTTTCCATCTCTCTACGGATATAATCCAGATTTCCCTGTTTCAGCTCGCCAACATTCAATACATAATCGATTTCATCCGCACCGTTTTGAATGGCATTCTCCGTTTCGAAAACCTTGGTCTCCACTGTGGTCTGGCCCAAGGGAAAGGAAATGGCTGCGCCTACATGTACGCCGCTGCCCTCCAGAAGCCTTTTACACAACGCCACAGGCGATGAATTGATCGCCACCATCGCGAAATGGTTTTCGGCCGCTTCCCGGCAGAGCAATTCAAAATCCTGCTCGGACGCAAACGCCTTCAAATTTGTATGGTCGAACATGGCGGCCAGTTCTTTTGCTGAAATCATCTTTCTTCACCTTCACTGAGCAAGTTTTAATATAGAAATAACGTCGTCGTATCCGATTTTCATAAAGCCGCCAAAGGTCCCGCGGTCGCAGGCCTTTCGCGCCAGCTCGTCAAAATCATCGGTGCCGATACCGGCTTCATGCAGCCGAACAGGCAGATCGAGGGAGCGGAAGAAATTCTCCACACGGGCAATTCCTTCCAGAGCGATTTCTTCCTGACTATCAAAGGAAATATCCACATCCATCACCCGCACCGCAAACTGCACGAAACGTCCCGGATTGACTTTATACACATATTTCATCCATGCCGGGAAAATGATAGCCAGCCCCGTTCCATGCGCGATGCCGTATTTGGCGGAAAGCTCGTGCTCGATGTTGTGGGAGGCCCAATCCTGCACACGGCCTGTTCCCAGCAGGCCGCAGTGGGCAATCGTACCGCCCCACATCAGCTCCGACCATGCGTCGCAGTCGTTTGGCGCCTTCTTAACACGCACAGCAGAAAGCATGACGGAGCGCATGGCTCCTTCGCAAAGACGGTCGATGAAATCCGTACGGGGCGTATTGGTGAAATAACGCTCCATCACATGTGCCAGAATGTCGGCTGAACCGGCGGAAATCTGATTCTGCGGCACGGTGCGGCACAACTCCGGATTCAGAATGGCAAACTGAGGCATCAGAAGATTCGAAATGTAATCGCGCTTGAAATCGCCATCCTCATTGGTAATGACGCTGCCGCCGCCGGTTTCGCTGCCCGCTGCCGGAATGGTGAGGACAACGCCGATAGGCAGAGCCCGCTGCGCCTCTGCCTTGCGCAGATAAAAGTCCCATACGTCTCCCGCATAGAACATGCCGGCGGAAATTGCTTTTGCGGAGTCAATCACGCTGCCGCCGCCGACAGCAAGCACGTAATCGACATTTTCTTCCCGGCAAAGTCGTATGCCCTCCCGAACCAGACTCACCCGCGGGTTTGGGCGCACGCCGCCCAGCTCCACATAAGAGAGTCCTGCCTCCTCCAGCGAGCGGCAGATTTGCTCATACAGACCGCTTCTCTTGATGCTTCCGCCTCCGTAATGGAAGAGTACCTTTTTGCCTCCCCGCTTGCGAATCTGTTCTCCAACTTCTTCGTGGCGTCCCCGACCGAAAATGATTTCCGTGGGATTGTAGTAATTAAAAGCAATCATTGCTGTTTACCTCCTTGAGTTTTGCTCCATGTATGCAAGCTTTTATAGACCGGGCATAGCGCTTCGTAGGCATCGTTGAAGATTTGATACAGCGCTTGATACGTCTCCCGATTCTCCGCACGCGGCATCACGCGGGAAACAGACGGATTAAATCGGTCGATTGCCGAAAAATTCTCGAACATTCCCACACCCACACCGCAGCAGACTGCCGCGCCCATGGAGGTGGCCTCTTCCAGATACCGTGGGATCAGCAGCGGCTTTTGCCAGATATCCGCTAAAATCTGCATCCAGAGCTTTCCCTTTGCGCCGCCTCCGATCGCCACAATCTCCCCGATAGACGGTACCTCGCACGATCCGTCAAAAATATCAAGGATAACCTTCAGGTTATAGCCTACGCCCTCCAGCACCGCTCGGACTGCCTCCGCCTTTCCGCTCCCGGCACGCAATCCCAGAAATGCGCCGCTGGCGTCAAAGTTCCACCTGGGAGAACGCTCGCCCAGCAGATACGGCAGATACAGCACGCCGTTTGCTCCGGGGGGTATCTGCTCCGCCATCCGGTCAATCCGCTGATAGGCATTTTCCCCGCTCTCCTTTGCCAGACGGATTTCCTCCTGACAAAAGGCATTGCGGAACCACTGCAAAGACAGCCCTGCCGCCTGCATGGTGCCGCAGGGGGTATAGAGCGTCGGATCCAGATGTACCCAATTGAAGGTGCGCATTTCCGAGTCGAAGACCGGGGCGCTGCTGGCCATCGAAATCCAAGAGGAGGAACCGAGAATACAGTATGTCCTGCCCTCCCGTACAACGCCTGCACCCACGCAGGCGCAGGCGCCGTCGCCCCCGCCGATCACAACGGGAAGCCCCTCCGGCAAACCGGTCTGCCGAGCCGCTTCCGGCTGAACGCTTCCCACAATGTCGGCTGAAACATGGAGCTCCGGCAGAAGATCCGCCCGAAGGCCGAAAGCCTCGATCAGCTCTATGGACCAAGTCTTTTTTTCCAAATCAAACAGGTTGGTACTGGACGCATCGCTGTAATCCGTAACGAAGTTTCCGGTCAGCCGGCCGACGATATAATCCTTGGCGTTCAGCATCTTGTAGGCTTTGCCGTAAATCTCCGGCTGGTGATTCTTAACCCAGCAGAGCTTCGCGGCACCGTAAGAAGCGCTCAGCCGATGGCCGGTAATGCGGTATCCCCGCTCAGCCCCCGCAGCTTTCAGCATCTGGCGCTCCTCCTCCGTGCTGCGGGTATCCGCCCAGATCAAAGCCCGGCGCAGAGCTTTTCCATCCCTGTCCACCAACACGCAGCCCATCATCTGGCCGCTGAAGCTCACACCGGCAATTTCATGCGGGGAGACAGCCGCCTTCTCCAGCAAAGCCCGGGTAGCAGCACAGACCGCATGCCACCAGTCCTCCGGGTCCTGCTCCACCCAACCGGAATAGGGATAATAGGTTGGGTAGCTGACCAGTTCGGAGGCGCAGAGATTTCCTTCGCTGTCGTACAGGGTAGCCTTATTGCCGCTGGTACCCAAATCATGTGCCAACAAATAATCCGCCATATCGGCACTCCCTTCTCACGTTTCCGGCATCAGCTGTGCGAGAGTAGCAGGCATGCTGTGTCCGGTATTCACCTTACCCGGACCTGTCACCAAATCGAAACAGGAGGCAATGATTCTCCCATCCCAGAAAATGGGTTCACCCGGCTGATTCAGCTCTCCATGCAGGCCGTCGCTGTCCGGGCTTTGTGCAATGCGCCGCACGGTGCCGTCCGGCTTTACCATCGCGATGGCGTTGGCACAGAAATCCGCGATATACAGATTACCGTGATCGTCAAAAATCATGCCGTCCGTGCTCTCCAGCTGAGATCGATCTTGGGCAAACAATTTATTCTCCTTCAGGCTTCCGTCCTCATGGAAAGTGATCCGATAGACGGCGCCGTCTCCGAAGTTTCCCACATAGAGTTTACCTTCTCTGTCAAATACAATTCCGTCCGCTCCATACTGGCATTCCGGGTTTTCCGTAACAAAGGTAGCGAAGATGTGCCGATCCTCCAGCGTATTGGTGATGGCAATGTTCTCCTCATCCAGTCCAAACCGGTATACACAGCTGACCAGCTTGCCGGAGGGATGCTTTACCGGGTGCAGATAGCTTTGGGTAACATACATGTAGTCTCCTTTGATTCGGATTCCGTTCGGATGCTCCATCCCGTAGGCAACTACCTTATTTTCAAGAATTGTACCGTCATCTGCCACCTTCAGTCTCAGCACGCGCCCTTTGAACAGGAGATCTTCCCGCTCACTCCAGCCCTGATTGTCGCAGAGATACACGTTGTAATCCTTATCAAACGCAATTCCCATATTTCTCGCCACGCCGGTTTCCTCTAGTACCGGCACATCAAACCACTTAGTCACGCGGCCCTCCCTGTCCAGCTTGACCACACAGCCAGACAGATTATCATCCGCATAATTCGGGCAGGAGAGAACCAGATTGCCCTCCCGGTCGATCTCCATGCCATCCGGCGTACAGATATATTCCGGAAGAATAGAAAATAGGGTTGAGGTTTGCATAACTGTTTCCACCTTTCTCAAGGCGCGTCTGAAAAGTTCAGGGCACCATCTTCTCCTCTTCAAACACGACCCTGTCTTAAAATTAGTATTTTTTGATTCTCGGTTCAGGGAAACGCAATAACCATCTTCTTGATATCGGGATCCCGACGTTCAATTTTCTCAAAGGGCTCCATGGCATTTTCAAAAGGAAACACATGTGAAATAAAATCCATTGGATTCAGCACGCCGCTGTTAATCCATGCCATAATCTGGCTGTGGGCATCCGCTTCTTCCTTTTTGGAGGGCCACTGTACAAACTGCAGAGTCCAGTTATACGGCGCTTTGCTCCAGTCCAGCTCCATACCAAGCTGGGGTGAAATTCCGTAGCAGCAGATCTTTCCGTTATACGACACCAGCTCCATCGCCTGATTGACCAAGGCATTTATTCCAACAGCATCCACGACATAATCCACGCCCTCCGGAAAAACAGCACGAAGCGCTGGAACAATATCCGTTTTTGTACTGTTGAAAGCAAGATCTGCCCCCATACACCTGGCTTCCTCTACCTTTTGGTCATAGATGTCAACTGTCACCACATTGGCCATGCCGAGCAGCTTGGAGAACTTGGTAAAGCAGAGTCCCACAGGACCTGCTCCGAAAATCACCACATTCTGATTGGGCTGAAAGCCAAACCGACGAATTGCACTGAGCACCTCCCGAAAGGTAATGATCATAGATGCGGAAACCGCATCTACATGGTCGCTCTTTTTCAGCACCGTCTGGGCAAAATAGCTCTCCGAGGGTACCAATAATCCATCGTGCTCATAGGCAGCAGCATCTCCCACCAGCGCGTATTCGGCATATGCCCCCCACCCGGGGGCATATCCATCCACCGATTCCTCCAAAAAAGGCAACAAAACCAAATCTCCAACCGCCATACTGCGGACGCGTTTTCCGCATTCTACAACCTCGCCTACGCCCTCGTGGCCCAGTATTGCCGGATAGTCGGAGAAATCTTTGAATGTGCGATGGATCAGCTTCGTATCCGTGCCGTTGCACACGCCACAGCTTCTCATTCGAACAAGAGCCTGATAATCATTCGGTAAAGGTTTTAGCACCTGCGCAAACGCCAATTTTCCTTCCGCATTGACAGTAAGTACCTTCATAATAAGTCATTCCTCCTTTTCTGATATAAAGTCTGTTTTTCCACTAACTTATGGTACAATCATACGGTTTTCTTTTTTTTATGTCAATTGTTTTTGGCAAAACTCCAAAAGATTTCCGATTTGATATGAAAAAATTCAGTTTTTTGAAGTACAGAATTGGAGCGCCAGAAAGCGTAATATATCTGGCAGGATTTTGTGGAAATGGCGGAAGATGCACGGCACATACCGAATCATTTTGATTACGGTTCTTATCTCAAAACAAACCGGACAGATTCTTTCTGCCCGGTTTGTTTTCTATCCTATAAACGATACATACTCACAATCCTATTTTGGAGATTACCAAAAATCTCTTTCGTTAATCCCCTTACCCTCGATAATAGTTGCTTCATCGATACTCCACATCCTCTCATTTCAAATTTCCGAATTACTTGCTCCTTACCACTGCATTCTTACCACGAAAACCTATGCCAATCTTTACAATATTCTTGATTCCGGCACTCAGAAGCTCGGTATCATATTTCTTGTCGTTGATTTGTGTCAAAGCTTCCTGAGCAAGAGCTTCCAGATCCGTTTTTTCATCTCTTGTAAACTTAAACTCGTAGATAAATCCTGGCATGGATTTTACGTTCGGCAACAACATGATGTCAAATCGTCCTAATCCGGATTCTCTGTTTGAACGCACTTGATATCGATTACTGAGCATTGCACACAATCCCAACATCATACCATGATAGAACCCTTCGTTCGCTCCATCTAAAGATGAAATCGATTGGAGCATTCGTGACCGCAAGTACCTTTCCACCATACTTTTTTATTTGAACCGAAAGTAATGTCATCAGGTGTAAGCGGTAAATTCTTATCCGACCACTCCGAAACAAGCTCCGGGTGTACTTCTGCTAAACTGTTGTTCATAGCCAAACCTCAACCTCCTTGTGCTTAGAGTATATTGTTAGAGCCGACCTATTTTGTTCACGAAGGGGGTGCGGACGAAAAGTTGGACCGCTTTGAGAACTGAAAGGTAAGGCAATAATGGCTTACAGTACAGAACAGCGTAAAGTGGCAATTGATTTGCTGATTCAATATGATTTGCAATACACAAAAGTAACTGCTGAGCTTGGGTATCCATCCAGCCGAGAACTGCAGAGATGGTATGCGCGATTCATAGAAAGCAATACATATTCTCGTAAAGATATGGGGAACTCCATGTATTCTTCTGAGGAGAAGAGCCGTGCAATTAGCTACTATTTTCAGCACGGGAAATCTATTGCTGGCACATGTAAAAAGCTCGGCTATCCTCATCGGGAGACGTTGAGAACATGGATAAATGAACAGCATCCAGAGGAAAAACGTACTTGCACCAGCTCCAATTTGCGGGTATACTTAAAACAAACCGAAAAGGAACAAGCAGCATTAGATTTGTGTTCACGAGGGAGCACTGCACAGAAAGTTGCAAATAAATATGGCGTAAGCAGGGGTGTGCTATACTGCTGGAAACATAAGTTCCTTCCCGAAGGGGGCCCAACGAAGATGCAGAAAAACTCTTTGGCTCAATCTTCCAAAACAAAATCGAAAAGCATTGAGGAACTCACAAACGAGGTAAAGGAACTTGCTGCGGAGACTGAGGCGCTCAAAAAGCAGATTAACCGATTGAAGCTGGAGAGGGATGCGCTGCAACTGGCAACGGAAATAGTAAAAAAAGATAAGGGCATCAGTCTCGAAACACTTACAAACAAAGAAAAGGCTATTGTGATTGGTGCCCTTAGAGAAGCGTACAGCCTTAAAGATCTATTGGATGTATTTAAAATATCTAAGAGCAGCTACCGCTATCAGCAGCACTCGTTGGCGACACCAGACAAGTACTGTGATGTACGAGTAAAATTACACAAGATGTTTTCTGAATCGTATGAAAGCTATGGTTACAGACGGCTTTATCTTTGCATTAAAAAATCGGATGGTAGCAACTATTCAGAAAAAGTGATTCGTCGTCTGATGCACGAAGAAGGTTTGGTAGTAAGAAGGAACTGCCGAAAAAAATACAACTCGTACTTAGGTGAAATTTCTCCCGCTGTCGAAAATCTCATTCAGGGAGATTTCCACGCCGAAAGCCCAAACGTCAAATGTCTTACCGATATTACTGAATTTAGTATTCCTGCAGGTAAAGTGTATCTGTCACCTATCATTGACTGCTATGATGGGCTTCCTGTCACATGGACAATCGGTACATCGCCTAATGCTGATTTAGTCAATACAATGCTCGATGCGGCGATTGCAACCTTGAGAAAGGGAGAGCATCCCATTATACATTCTGATCGTGGATCGCACTATCGTTGGCCGGGTTGGATTGAGCGTATGGACGGTGCAGGGTTGATTAGGTCGATGTCTAGAAAAGGATATTCTCCAGACAATTCTGCTTGTGAAGGGTTCTTTGGCCGATTGAAAAACGAAATGTTTTATGGTAGGTCCTGGAGCAGCGTAACAATCGAAGGGTTCACGGCATTTCTCGACCAATATATCCATTGGTATGCAGAGAAACGAATAAAGGTATCCCTCGGCGGAATGAGTCCGTTACAATATAGACGAGCACAAAAAACGGTTATATAACCTTCCTGCGTTTAAATTATTTTGGCATTGAATTTTACGAAAAGTTAGGAGAACAGTTTATGGATGATGAACTCTTTGCCCAGATTACATTTATGAAAAATGCACTTGATGATGCGAACCAAAGAGTAGCATTACTAGAATCTGACCGGAATGCTCTTATTGCAATCCTAAGGACTAATAATATTGCTATTCCGGAAGAAATACAGCAACGATATGACACGGACGAGGAACTTAGGCTTCCACTCGAATGAAGTGGAGCTGGTCCAGGATTTCGTCCGCACCCCCTTTCCAGACAATATACGCTGTCTGTGACATATATGAAGTTTTGGCTTTATCTTGTAGTTTGCGAATATCCGTATAAATAGAAAA
>ERZ773224.3449-NODE-3449-length-13974-cov-10.376033_pt1 | contig 13974 bp, 4 predicted proteins | sample MGYA00580526_ERZ773224 | MGnify/ENA primary metagenome ERZ773224 (study PRJEB29015, sample SAMEA2737743) | human gut metagenome | biome: human gut; feature: human-associated habitat; material: faeces | place: China | collected 2012 ... | reverse complement strand
CGTGTCCGCGTTTTTCGGCAGTATACCGCTTATAACGGTTCAGAGCGAGGTTGCGTGTGATTTTCCCTAAGTAGATCGACAAACGGTTCGGGCGCTGCGGCGGGATCGAATTCCATGCACGGAGGTATGTGTCGTTGGCACATTCCTCCGCATCCTCTTTGTTACGCAGGATGTTATATGCAATCGTGTGGCAGTAGTTCCCGTACTTTTCTGCGGTGGCGGCAATCGCGCTCTCGTTACGCGCCCAGTACAATTCTATGATCTCGTGGTCTTTCATTTTGCCCTCCCTTCTTTCCGTGTAAAGGCCTTTCACTTAATATAGACAACAAAAATCGTCTTTCATTGCGCGGACGGGAAAACTTTTTACAAATTTATCATATCATGCCGGAGCGGCGATTTCTACCGGCCTTAGACCAAGAATCACAGCATGGGCATTGAAAAAGCTAATGCAGTCAACACACATCTATCGGGTATCTGGTGTTGCAGTTTATAAAAGGAAGAAATACGCAGTTTGCGGCAAAGGTAGAGCTGAATTGCCAGAGCCAGATTTCGCCTGCCGCTCATTCCGTCCCGTCGGAATCTTGTTGGGGAGTGCCTTCCCTGCGAAGATAGGCGGTAAACCCGGCCGATTTGGCGTGCAATGTAATTCTTCTGCCTCTAACAAATCCCACGGCTTTTTATGCTGGTACGAAGCAGGTGGTGCCGGAGGACGGCATCAATCTGAACCGTGCGTTTCCCGGAAATGCCAAAGGCAGCCTCTCCGCACGGTTGGCTGTGGCACTGGAGAATGCCCTATACCCAGTAGCTGACTTTCTGGCAGACCTTCACGGGGGGGATTATAACGAAGTGCTTCACCCGTTGGTATTCTTTCCCACGTCTGGAGATGCGGCAATCAACCGTACATCTTTGATAGCAGCTCAGACATTGACAGTTCCTTACCGTGTGCGATCCTCTGCACGGAACGGACTTTACAGCTGGGCAGTTCAGAAGAATGTCCCTGCATTGCTGATCGAGCGGGGAGGACGGGGAATATCAATATTCTTACGAAGAACAATGGTAGCCAAAAGATTTTCCGGTCATATTCCGAATGTATCAGCTAAATCTCGACGGTAATGAAAGTCGTGTCTAAAAAATATTGGGAAACTTCTGCCGTGCATTTTATAGAACCGGGATTGTAATGGAAATAACATTTAATTTATAAATAGGTGCTTAGCAAACTCAACCCCGAAGGCTGTGCGGCGGCGGAGCGCAGCGGTATTGCAAATTCCCATGCCATCCGCTATAATGAGCGTTAAGGAAAGGGCGGTGAGCAGGATGTATCGGGTGGCGGTTTGTGAAGACGAAAAAAATCTCCGTGAGGACTTGTGCGCACAGTGCGCGGCGATCCTGTCGGAGCTGCAGGTAGAGCATACGGTCACGCCCTATTCTTCAGCCGAGGAACTGGAGGCAGCTTTTTCAGCGGGTGCGGAGTTCTCACTGCTTTGTCTGGATATTCTGATGGACGGCAAGACCGGCATGAAGCTGGCGCAGGAACTGCGGGAGCGGGACGACAGGACCAGCATCCTGTTTATCACCGGTTCCACGGAGTTTCTCAAGGACGGCTACAGCGTCCGCCCCATCCAGTACCTGCTCAAGCCGGTTTCCCGGGAAGATCTGGAGCAGGCGATCAAAACGGATTTGCGGTTATATCATCAGCCCCGCACCGTAACCTTCCGGGTGGCCGGCAGGACCTTTGTCCTGCCGGCAGAGGATATCCTCTGCGCTGAAAGCCGGGATCACGGCAGCGTACTCCACACAACACATGGCGAACAATTCATTCTCTGCCCGCTGAGCCAGATGCAGGAGTATCTGCCGAAGGATCGCTTCTGCCGCTGTCACAACAGCTTCATCGTAAACCTCTTCCATATCCGCAGGGTCAGCAGCCGGACAATATACCTGACAGATGGAAGAGCTCTAAGCATCGGACGGCGCTATATGGAGCAGTTTCAGGACCAGTTCGTCCGGTATCTCAATAAAAACTGAAGTAAGGGCAAGGCCATTTGGATAAAGAGAATGCGGCGTCTCCCGATGGGAGACGCCGCATTTTGTGTTTACAGAGAGCTTATGGGGGACTCTTTTTCGGGCAGCAGCTTCAGAGCCGTCATCACGGTGAAGCGGGTGTCATCATAGCTGACAGCCAGTACGCTGCCGTACTTCTCGGCGATGGTTCGCATCTGCAAAAGGCCGAAGCCGTGGCTGCCGGCATCCTGCTTTGTGGTGCATAGCTGTCCGTTTTCATCTGTTTGCAGCACCCCATTGTAGGTGTTTTCACATCGGATGGCCAGATACTGCTGGCGGATCTGCAGGGAACAGACGATCTCGCCGTGTTCCGTTTTGGCGGTGGCCTCCACGGCGTTGTCCAGCAGGTTAAACAGAAAGCCGCACAGATCCGCCTCCTCAATGGGCAGCGTTTCCGGCAGCATAGCGCTGACATGGAAAGAAACACCATACCTGTCTGCCTGGGCCGCGAAGCGCTGGAGGATCGTGTTGACCGTCGGATTGACCGTATAAACCTTTGGGAAGAGCTGTTCCAATTCTCCATCCAGCCGGTTCAGATAGTCCAAAAGACCGGCTTGATCCGACTTTTGTGCCAAAAGGTGCAGGGCGGCGATATGGTTCTTCCACTCATGGCGGAATGCCGCCGTCCGCCGGACTGTCTCCTGTGCCTGCTCATACTTTTCCTGCGCTGCCTGACTGCTGCTTTTGATCGCCTGCATCCGGCGCTGGCGAAGCAGTGTTTCGCGCACAAAGCCCGTCACCACCTGCACGGCGCACAGCGCACCGGCAAAGCCGCACAGGATCGCGTAAAATGCATGGGGATACCCCGCCAGCAGCGTGGTCACCGGGTTGGTCAGTGGATAAAAGATCCCGCTTCCGCTGAATCGGGTCACGCCCCAGAACGCAAATAAACCGCCCGCCACCGCGCAGAGAAACAGGCTCGTTCGGCGCAGCGGCTGCTCATGGGAGAACAGAAGCAGTGCCGCTGCCAGAAGAAACAGGGCGGTGCCGAGCCAGTCTCCCGCTGCACTGGCGAGCAGCGGCAGCGCCGCGAAGCTCCACAGCGCAGAAAGCAGGATATGGAGCAGCGCACCGGAGAGCAGCACCCACCGCTTCCAGCCGTGTAGCGCCGCGGCCAGATAGCAGTAAAGAAGATCCATATAGATCAGGTAGACCCAGTTCAGAAGCCCGGCGTCAGCATTCAGTCCGGCCGAAATTTCGAGATAGGTATGACAGACCCCGGCTGCCGCCGCCAGCAGGAAATAGCCGATCAGAGGCAGCAGCTTCCAGAGAAACTCGCCATCGTGTGCGCCAAGCAGCAGCACCAGTAGCAGACAGATCGCCAGCAAAAGCTGCGCCGTGACTGCCGCCATGGGCCAGACGACGCCGGAGGTCTGTACCACGGCGTCGGAAAAGCGTCCCACCAGCGAGGGCAGTACCGGCTGGCGAAGGCCATCGCCGGAGGGTCCGTAGGTGACAATGCGAAGCCGCTTCCCGCCGCAGTCCTCCGGCAGCGGAACGCGGAGCCCGTCGTGGGAAATACTGGCAGGATCAACATCCTCCAGAAAGCTGTCCACCGGGTTTTCCTCGGTCGGAAAGTCTGTATAGAGAAGCGTATGATCCAGAAACACCTGCAGGCCAGCGCCGTAACTGTCAAACTGCAGAAAGTGCCGCGCACCCGGTTCCTCCATCACGCGCTCCGCCGCGACAGGGCCGGCCCCCTCCGCCGGAATACCGTTGATATAACCACCAAAGCCGAAGACAGGTTCCACTGGGCCGGCCTCTGTAAAGAATACCCAGCCGCCGCGATCCGACTCTGTGCAGTTCAGGTAGACCGACCGCTGTTCCTGATCCGGCTGCGACAGGCGGAACAGGAACCCGATCGCCGCCGCGACCGCGAGGATCAGCAATACCCCAGCAGCCCAGATTTTCCTGTTTTTTGTGCTCACCGTACCGCCCTCCTTTCTTCCAACATTGTAGCAAAGGAGCACAAATCGCACAAGCGATATATGCCCTGTTCTCCTAAACAACACGAATTCGCCCCTAAACGACACAGCGCGGGCGAGAAAAGCATGGTAAAATTAAAATAAGCAGAATTATGTGACACCCTGCGAAGTAAAGGAGGAATCGCTTATGAAACATTGCAGCAGAAGACTTATGGCATTGCTGTTGAGCGCCATCCTGTGCGTGCAGCTTTTGCCCGCCATGGTGCGGGCGGAAGAAGGCACTGCGGCTGCCTCCGAGGGCAAGGGAGCCTTCGGTCTGCCGGCGGCTACAGGACTGACAGCGGGCAGCGCTGACTACAACAGCGCGGTGAAGGACGCCCCCTTCGGCAGCAGCGGCCGCGCCGTGCCGCTGTTTGTCAAGTCGGAGCTGATGCTGTCCTACAGCTGGGGCGGAGCACCGCTGTACAGCCACACCTATGACTACAACGGGGACGGCTCCAAGGCGGGAAATCTGATGGGGGCCTTCCCGAATCTGGCGAACCAGTACCGCGTGACGTTCAACTCCCTCCCGGCTTCAACGCAAGCCAGCTACCGTGTGGCGGCCACCGACGGCGTGAATACCGGCAGCGGACGCCAAGAGCACATCGCCATGATCGGTCTGAGTGCGGCAGGGATCGAGCTGTCCCTGCGGGACCGGAACAACAATAAGGTGTACACCAGCACGGTGTCCTCCGGCAACCGGAGCTGGATCAACCGCCTTGCCTTTGAGCTGGGCGGCTTCGCCGCCATCGCCTGCGGCGACTTCGACGGCGACGGCGTGGATTCCGTGGTCGTCTACGTGCCGCCCACGCAGGGAAACGGAGATGCCAAGCTGATGGAATACACCATCAGCAGCGAAGGGAGCAGCCCGACGCTGACCGAGGGCGTCGAGATCGGAAACGTGTACGACTTGCTGGATGTCCGCACCCTGAAGGCAGATCATATTCAGAATGTGCCGGTGGTGCAGTTGACGGCGGCAGATACCGACAAGGACGGCTACGATGAGCTGGTCATCACCGCCGGGCTGAACGATACCTATGGCAACGACAGTGTCCAGAATCTGGGTACGCAGGTGTTCCTGTACGACAGGCTGGAGGGCGTGTGGACGCAGACCTTCCAATACGCGCCCTCGGCGGGCGATGGGCCTGTTGCGGTGGGAGATGTGTCCCCGGCGAGCAAGAAGCACCGCTATGTCTGGGGCAGCTCCTCCGTGGGCAATGTGCTGGTCAGTGACGACTCCTCCAACGGGACGGATTTCCCGGAGATCGTCACGGCGGGCATGATCGACTACTCCGGCAACCATAATATCTCGATCAACAATAAAACCTGCGGCTTCTCCATGGTTCGGTGCGTCGGCATGACCGAAGCGTGGGCGGGCGTGCAGAAAAACTTTCAGGGCAAGTATGAGTTCCTGCACCGGCAGACACATATCACGAATACGCTGACCACTCACGGTCTGTACAGCGGCGACGAGGTCCTCAGTCCGCTGATCGTGAAGTGCTTCCGTTATCAGGGCGGGGCGCAGCCGGATGCGGTGTTCTTCTCGGGCAATGTGTACGCGTGGGAGGACAACGACGGCAGCGGAACCCTCGCCCACAAGTACACTCACGGTGCCTTCAATCACACCGACAAATACATTGGATCAACCAAGATCACCAACAAGCAGGTGCAGGCCGTGGCCGTGGGCAACTTTGACGGCAACGGCGAGGGGCGCGAGCAGGTCGTCTTCGCATCGCTGGTCAAGCAGAGCGGCACCGGAAACCATTACAGCACCCTGTATACCATCGACTGCCAGCCAAAGGGCGATAACAACGGCTATGAGTTCAGGCACTCGGAAACGAACGGTTGGTTCATCAGCAAGCAATCTGGCGCTTATGTGTGTCTGACCGACTTCAACTATGACAGCGACAGCACCCTGGTGCGCTATGTGGGCGTGGAGCGTCAGTGGACGGACTACGACGTGCTGGCCGTGCTGGAGGCCGTGCCCTACTTTGAGGAGCTGGGAGACGATCTGGGCGAGGGCCGCACGGCTTACGGCAAAAGCAGCAGCAGCGGGAGCGGCGGCGGCAAGAGCCACGGCCTGAACACTACCGTGCTGGTGGGGTACGAGGTCGAGGTCGAAAACTCCGGCGCCGGTTTTGAGACCACCATCGAAAACAACTTCACCTGGGCCACCAATGTCAGCCGCTCCATTGAACACAGCGTCGACTATGAAAACAATTCCGGAGAGAACGCAGTGGTGGTGTACCGTGTTCCCGTACTGGTCTATACCTACCAAAATCTTTCCGACGGCAAAGATATGACGGTCATGAAGACCCTGCCACCCCACACCAGTATCATCTCTGTGGAGGAATACAATGAAGAAGCCGTCGCCTACAGATTAGAACCCATTGCCGAGGATCGGCTGGCAGAGGCGGGCAACCCCTTCAGCTACCGCTCCAACACCGGCCAAATCACCAACGCAGGCGGCTCTGACGCTCTCGTGTCCCAAAGCGGCTGGTCCGAGTTGACGGGTAAGGGCAACATCGAAAAGACCATTAGCGTTACCAAGGAGACAGAGAAGAGTTTTGAGTACGAACTCTCTGTGAATGTGGTGGCATGGAAAAAGATCGGCGGAGCGAAGGTGGGCGGCGGAGCCGGTTATACCTTTACCAAGAGCCACTCCAAAATGAACGGCACAGGCACGGAGCACAGCGGCTCGGTGAACAGCCCCAAGGCGGACGGCTATGGCTTCTCGTGGAACTTCGCCATGTGGAACATGACGCTCAATGGGAAAAAGGTCCCCGCGCTGGGCTATCTGGTGAAAGATGTCTCCGCGCCGTCCTCTCCGCCCAGAGATCTGGCAGTAGAAACGCTTACCAGCACCGGCGCAACGCTCACCTGGAGTGCGGGCAGCCGTCCGGCGGAGGAGTATCGTATCTACCGCGTGATAGAGGGCGCCACAAGGCCGCATGCTTTTGTTGGTGCCGTTTCCGGAACGAAGAACAGCTTTGAGCTGAACGATCTGGCGGGAGATGTGTCCTACACCTTTGTGGCGCGCGGCTGCACCAACGGCGTGGAGTCTGTGGACAGCAGCTCGATCAGCTTTACCACGCCGAAGGAAAACGGCACGAACTATGTTCAGGTCGGTGAGGTCGCCGATCAAACGGTGCGCCCCGGAGGGGATGCAGTTTTTTCGGCCACAGTATTCAAGAGCGATCCGAAGACTACCCTTACCATGCAATGGCAGGAGCGCAACCCTGGCTCGCCTGCGTGGAAAGATGTACGCAACGCGACCAGCCCGAGACTGACCGTGAGTGACGCAGCGGTCGCAATGAACGGCACCCAGTACCGGCTGATGGTGACAGCATACACACTGGCGGAGTCTTCTGCGGTGTATTATTACAGCAACGCGGCCACGCTGACGATCGGCGCACTGCCCACCAGCGTTAGCGCTGTAACCGTGACAAACGCGGACGGCGGGAAAGGAACGCAGAGCGATCCATACTACGGCGGGGCGGACTGGACGGAGCGAACGACCACTACACAGGAACAGAGCGTTCAGAAAACAGCCTCCTTCGAGAAGGATGACGTGCAGGGCACTGTGTACCGGGCGGGAGAAAACAGCCCGTACATCGGCGTGATCGAGAGAAAAACCACACAGGGCGGCCAGGACGGCCAGGACGGCACCACGATCACGAAGACCCAATATTACCAGCTGACCGGTCCGGACGGCAACAAGACATATACTGTGACAGGGGACGCACTTTCTCCCGTATATACTGCGTTCAACGGAACTGCCGAGGTGAAAGGCTTTACAGCAGCCCACGCCGAAGGCCAGCTGAGCAAGGAAGTAACCGCCGGCGAGACCGGCGAGACAAGCACGGTCTACTTCGCTGTGGCCCACTGGGATGGCCCTTCCGCAAAACTGACCTTCTACTGGGAGAGCGGCGGCAAATATTTCAGCGCCGACAGCGGCACTGTCGGCGAGGAAGCTGAATTGGAAGAATCCAGCAAGCCGCAGTATTCCGTTTTCCGTCGTAGTGAGAACGACGCAGAGATCGTGCTCTTCGGCGAGAATGATGATAAGGAATGCTTCTTCCTCCTGAAAAAGTCGGCGGGCACGGACTCCTACACCGTGACCGAAGTCGATCCGGCGGAAAAGCTGCTGATCGGCGGCGCTGCATATCCCCTGAGCAGCCTGATGCCTGTTTCCTATAGCGAAACAGTTGAGGTTCCCGTTGTCACCTATGAGCAGCGATCGGGCTCGGAGTTGACGCTCACTGCCGAGGTGGCGAGCAACGGTGAAAGGCTGGCAAAAAAGCCCGCGGCCTTCGTTATCACGGACACCGCCACCGGGGAGAGCTTTTCAATCGCAGTCACGACGGATGCGAACGGCACGATGACTATGGAATGGACAGCTCCCACCCAGGGCGTATACACCATCCACGCGGCTGTGACCGCGGATGGCGGCTATGCGGCCTCCAGCTCGGAAACACCGGTGTATTACGCTGCGCTGGGCAAGGACACTGAAGGGAAGAATACCACTCTGTACCGTCTGTCGCTGACCGAAAACGGCAAGGCGCTCGGCGCATCTGTGGAATACGGCGCAGATCTGAAGCTTCAGACGCAGAAGTGGAACAATGCGGCGTGGACGCAGGCAGACGAAACCGTCTCCTATCAGGCGGTAGCCCCCGGCGCGGCGGCGGCCGACATCGACGCCGGCTACTTCCCACAGACCGCCGGACAGTATACCTTCTCGGCAAAGGACAGCAACGGCGGGAAGCTTGCGTCCGCCGTGCTGACCGTTACACCGCTCGGGCTGACGATCCGCCCGGTCTGGGATAACGCGCCCACCGCACTGCAGGACATCGGGCTCGACTTTGAAGGCGCTCTGGAGAGCGACAAGGCTGCGCTGACAAACAGCCTGACCGTTTCCGACATCAACGAATATTTTTCTAGCTCGGGCAGGACCGGCGTATTCACCTTTGCGCCGCAGTGGAAGGAATCGGAGGATTCCAGACGCCTGCAAAGTGCGTACTCGGTCACGCTGCAGACGAACTCTCTCCGCCGCGAGGCTGATGCGGCGCCGGTTTACTATCAGGTGGCCGCCACCGGGCATGGCACGATCTTCGGATCTTATGGCAGCAACCAGACGAACTTCTCCTCCGGCGAGAACCGCAAGCAGGGAGAGCAGCTTGTGTTCCAGGCCAATCCGGAGGACGGCTATCAGGTCAGCCGCTGGCTGGTGAACGGTACGGAGGTCAGAGAAGGCTCGCCATACCGCATCGGAGCGACCACAGGCTTGGCCACGCAGACGCTGAGCATCGACGCGTTCAGCATCGCCCGCGATACCAGAGAAGGGCAGCTCAAGGTCGAGGTGGAATTTGCCAACCAGTTCTCCGTGATCCGTTACAGTGCGGGCGAAAAAGGCTCCGTCACCGCCAGGACCGGCGGCGGCAGCACGATCGCAAACGGCGCAAAGGTCACCTACGGCTCCTCCGTCACCTTTACCGCAGTCCCGCAGAACGGCTATATGGTGGAAAAGTGGACGGTGAACGGTACGGACTACACATGGCCGGGCGCCGGTAAGCCCTACCGCGAGGAAGAACTGACCCTTTCCGGACTGGATCAGGCGGAATACACAGTCACGGTCTCCTTTGTGACGAAAAAAACCTTCACCGCCGCTGAACCCACGCTGACGGATGGGCAAGGGAACCCGGTTTCTGCAGGCACGGTCGCCATCACCTGGGCGCGGACCGGCGAGACTGTGGCTGCGGGCAGCGTTCTGCCCCAGGGCACGGCGCTGACCTATACGGTCACCTTCACGGACACGAGCTTCAACACGGTCAACCGCTGGGAGTACTCCACGGACGGTAAGACCTGGAAGGAAGGCGGCTCCGGCGGTAGCTTCACGCTGTACGACACCGCCTTTGGCAGCGATTCGGCAGCGCTGTATGTCCGCGCGGTGGTCGCCGTGGCCAACACCCACCGTCTCAGCTGGGAGATCCTCGGTCTTGCAGCCGAGGACGGGGACAAGGCGACCCTGACAGCCTCCAGCAATGGCACGGAACTGAAGAGCGGAGGCTCCTATGCGGCGAATACGCCGGTGGACTTCACGCTGACGCTGGACGGCAGCTATGATCTCGTTTCGTGGAGCGAAAATGTAACGCCTGCGGCAGGCGGCAGGTCGGCGGATCTGAAGCTGGCCGCCGATACCGAGGTCACCGTCACCGTGGCAAAGAAGCCGATCGTGATGATCGAGGACACGGCAAACGGCACGATCGAGGTGCGCGGCACAAGAAACAGCGAGCCTGTCACCATAACCTCTACCGATTATGTGGATCCCGGAACGAGCCTGACCGTTACCATCAAGCCGGATACAGGCTATGTTGTGAACAATCCCGACGAAGCCTGGACAGCGGTGGACAACAGCGATAATCATACCTATACAATCCACGATGTCAGGGCAGATCGGACGCTTTCGGCGGATTTTGCAGCCTTGGACAAGTATGCGATCTCCTACTCCGTGGCGGCGGTCGGCGGCAGCGACAACGGCACCCTGACCGCAAACACGGTCCGCAAAAATATGGCGGCGTATACATACGACCTCTCTTCGGACGCAGAGGTCTATGAGGGTTCCGATTTGACCTTTACCGCAGCTCCGGATGACGGCTACCGTGTGCAGGAATGGCGCGTGAACGACGAGGTGTACCAGGAGAGCGGCGCGGCCTTCATCGGGACGCAGTTGGTGCTCAGAGGTGTTGACGAGGCGAAGACCGTTATGGTACAGTTCATGCCGCTGGGCGACAAGATCACGGCATCCGCCGGAGAGCATGGCCGCATCACCGGCGCAATGGCGGGCGGTACGGAGCAGGTTGGTAATATTGCCTCCGGCTTCACACTGGCAGAAGGCGCTTTCGTCACCTTCACCGCCGAGCCGGATACCGGCTACGAGGTGGAGCAGTGGTCGGTGAACGGCATGCCGGTCAGCGGTGAAACGTACAGCACCTACATCTATACCGCCGGAAGCGCGGGCGCGGTCATCACCGTAGCGTTCCGCCCGGTGGAGTACACCGTCAGCTGGACGGCGGAGCACGGCACCGTGACCGCAGATAGGTACTCCGGCAGCGCGGCGAGCATCCGCGGCGGCACGCAGGTCACCTTCACTGCCGCGCCGCATAACGGCTATGTGTTCGACCACTGGACGATCGATGGCGAGGCCCTTACAAACGAGACTGCAACGCTGCGCTGGACGGTTCCCACCGGGCAGGAGGCAACAATGGAATACGCCATTGAAGCCGTATTTACAGAGAATACCACTACCTATTCGGTGACCTACGATGCTTCCGGCGGCGGCACGATCACCGCCAAGGGTCATGAGGCAAGCCCCGCCACCGTGACCTACGGGCAGAGCATCACCTTTACCGCCGTTCCCGCGGAGTACGGCTATGTGAAGGAGTGGCGGGTGGATGGTGTCCCCGTGCCTAACTCTTCCAACAAGACCAGCTACACATTGGAAAATGTGACGCAGGCGCACACGGTCACCGTGGTGTTCGCCACAGCCGTCCGCTATGATGTTTCCTACGCCGTGAACGGCGGTGGCGGCACGCTGAGCGCTGCTGCCGACGGCACGGATCTGGCTCTGTCCGCAGGGCAGCAGGCCAGCGTTGCCGGCGGCTCCAGACTGGTATTCGCCGCAGTACCGAGCGGCGGAATGATGACCGGCCACTGGACGGTGAACGGCATCGCGGTCACCCGGGAGAACATGTCTTCCCTTGGCGTGACTATGGATCACTGCCTGTCCAACACACTGACCATTGAAAGCCTGAGCAGGAATGTGGAGGTCAAGGCGGCCTTTGCCGAGTACAGCGGCTTCTCCATTCCGACGGGCGGGCCCGGCTATGAGATCTCCGATGTGAAAAGGCTGCCTGCGGACACTCTGCCGGATACCGAGATCCGCGCAGGCGGTGATGTGACCTTCACGGTCAGGCCAGCCGCTGAGTACAGCGACTTCTCCAAGCTGACCGTCAACGGCTACGATTGCCTGACCGGCAGCGGCAACGCAGCAGGCTGCGAGACGGTTTCCGCACGGAAGAACGCGGACGGGAGCTATACCGTCACACTCACCGGCGTGACTGGCAATATCAGCGCGGACATCGCCGCGCACAAGCTGGTCATAGGCGAGCTGACCGTGCCGCAGGTGCTGGAGAGTCATCCTGACCTTGATACGGCGGATAAGATCAAGCTCCGGCTTGAGACCATGATGATCGGAACGGCGGAAAACCGTGCGTTCTATGACATTGCGCTGCGATACAAGAACGCCGAGGGCAACTGGGTCGAGGTCGATGAAGCGAATTTCCCCACAGGCGGTGTGGAGGTGGTGCTTCCTTATCCCAACGGCACAGACAGCAAGGATACCTTTACGATAGTCCACATGCTTACGACTGCTGCCCGTGCCGGTGAACTGGAGCTCGTTTCGCACACGAAGCAGGCGGATGGCCTGCACTTCCGTGTGACCAGTCTGTCGCCCTTCGGCGTGAGCTGGGTGAAGTATGCTGCACCTTCGGGCGGCGGCTCGGGTGGCAGCGGCGGCTCGGGCGGAGGCATCTTTAACCCGGCCTACAACATCATGGTCGAAAGGACTATGAACGGCAGCATTACCGTTTCGCCTTCGTCTGCTGCCAAGGGCTCCACAGTAACCATCATGGTCTATCCCGACAGGGGCTATGAGCTGGAAATGCTTATGGTTATGGACAAGAAGGGCAGCGAACTCGATCTCAGAAAGTGGGGCGGCGAGTACAGCTTCATCATGCCTGCAGGCGATGTGACTGTCAGAGCCCGCTTCGTTGAGGAAGCTCCAACACAGAGCTTTGCGGATGTTTCCACGGACGCCTACTACTATGAGGCCGTCAAATGGGCTGCGAAAAACGGCATCACCGGCGGCGTCGGCAACGGTCTGTTCGCCCCCGACGCTCCCTGCACCCGCGCGCAGATCGTCACCTTCCTGTGGCGTGCAGCGGGCAGTCCGGAGCCGAAGAATGCCAGCAGTTTCTCTGATGTACCCGCAAGTGCCTACTATGCGAGGTCGGTGGCTTGGGCAGTCGAGAACGGGATCACGACTGGCACGGGCAATGGAAGATTCTCACCCGATGCTACCTGTACGAGGGCGCAAAGCGTGACCTTCCTCTACCGTGCGCTAAGTGCCAGGGCAGAGGGTACAGCGGAGTTCCGCGATGTTCCCAAAAACGCGTACTATGCGGATGCGGTGGCATGGGCTGCAGCAAACGGCATCACCACCGGCATCGGCGGCGGGCTGTTCGGTCCCGATAATGACTGCACCCGTGCTCAAATCGTGACCTTCCTGTTCCGCACCTACAACAAATAATCGTCTCGGTACAATACAGATGTGGGGCGGCGGTATTATTCCGCCGCCCCATATTCTGGTTTCGGGTCGATGAATGAAAGGTATTCTTATTTGTAAGAGGAAAACGCAAAAGCTCACTTATAGGCTCTGTACTCCAGACCGTTGCAGACCGACACAGTCTCTCCTCCGGACAGCACATAATCAAAACCGAAATAGTAGTCTGCCAGAGCGATGGTGACCGGACTTTCCGGCACGGCCGTCGCTGCCTGCATCACAACTTCCAGCAGGTTTCCGTAGTTGTCAAACATTGCATATCCGGAGCAGGTCAAATCTACACTCGGCAACAAAGCAGCCCGTTCCACATCGGTCAAGTCTTCAGTAAATATGCCTTTGTAGTATGGCCGGTTTGCCGCAAGCATCGAAGAAACTTCGTTGAAATGGAGCGTCCACGGAGTTCGAGGATTTAGCGTAGGTCCCGGATCAACATATCCCTCGTCGCCCGGTCTAAGGATGGGATGACTGGGATAAACGTCAGGCGGCTCATCCCGCTGTATCCTGCTCGTCATCGCAAATCAGAATGTGGTACATGGAACCCCTCCTTTGATG
>ERZ773224.3442-NODE-3442-length-14021-cov-13.167836_pt1 | contig 14021 bp, 11 predicted proteins | sample MGYA00580526_ERZ773224 | MGnify/ENA primary metagenome ERZ773224 (study PRJEB29015, sample SAMEA2737743) | human gut metagenome | biome: human gut; feature: human-associated habitat; material: faeces | place: China | collected 2012 ... | reverse complement strand
TTTAAATGACGAGAGCTTGCATTTATATTCCTTTGCTGTCGGTATCAATAGGGAAAGCAAAGACGCTATGGACATAATTACAATGGCTGTTTTTCTCGTTCCGGTGTTTTTTATGCACTTTTATTTCAGCGAGACTCTGTATAATTTAACTCACGGCTACGGAAAGCTTTACATTATAAGGCAATATTCAAAAACGAAATTAATCATTAAGCAAATCGTCAAAATTTTTCTGTCGGTATTGGTTATTACCGCATTTCAAATTATCACGTCATTTATATTCAGCGCAAGCTTGAAATCTGTTCAAGCAGGCAATATGATACGCTGTGTTTCGATATACATAATATGTATTTTCACTATGCAAATGCTCCAGATGATGCTTGAATACTTTTTTAAACCGGAGCAGGCGGCAATTATATGCTGTGCTTATGCTTTAGTTTCATATAGCGTAGGATATTTTCTTGCAGGCAGTATTATTGTACGAGTATTATTCTTTCCTTGTCTGATGTTTGGCGCAGTGAACGGTGCATTAACAAGCGAAACATATTATATAAAATCATTTGCTGTTTTATTATTAATATGTTTATGCCTTATCGTCGGTAATATATATAAATTCAAAAAAACAGATATATTTTAGGAGGAAAAACAATGATTACTTTAAAAAATGTGAGCAAAACATTGGGAAAACATCTTGTGCTTGATAATATTAATTATACATTTGAAAACGGTATGGTATATGGCTTTTGCGGTCACAACGGCTCAGGAAAGACGATGCTTTTGAGAGCTATTGCCGGCCTTATTGTTCCTGACGATGGTGAGATTATAATTGACGGTGAGAAACTTCACCGTGACATTTCATTTCCGCCGAATGCGGGTATTGTCATAGAAAGTATGGAGCTTCTGCCTAAATACAATGCTTTTGACAATTTACGTTTGCTTGCAGACATTAAGAAAATTGCGAGTGACGAAGATATAAGAAACAGCTTAGAGCGTGTCGGTCTTAATTCGGATTTGAAAGTAAAAAAATTTTCTCTCGGTATGAAACAAAGATTGAATGTTGCGCAGGCAATTTTTGAAAAACAGAATATAATTTTGCTCGACGAGCCGACAAATGCGCTTGATAATGACGGCGTTCAGCTTATTTACAGTATCATTAAAGAGGAAAAGCAGCGTGGTGCTACAGTTATTGTTGCCACGCATCACAAAGAGGACTTGGATGAACTCTGCGACACAATTTTAACAGTATCGGAGGGGAGATTAATTGAATAGTAAATTATTTAAAAAGAAATCGGCACTCATTTTTTTATCCGTTTTTGCCATAATAATTGTTGGCTGTGTTTTTTTGAATGCCTTTTTGGTCAAACCCGCAATCGCAAAAAGCGGTAATGATATTGATTCATCAGCCACAGACGAGGTCACTGAGGATGAACCCGAAATCGAGAGAAAAAAGACAGACGACGGTTTTATATATTACATTTTAACAGATGATAATAAAAACGTTTATGTAACAATTAACTCCTATGACGGTGATGAAAAAAATTTAATTATTCCAAACAGTATTGAAAATTATCCTGTAAAAGAAATTGGCAGCAACTGTTTTTCAAATATCAATAAAGTGGAGTCAATTACAGTACCCGACTCTGTTGTAGCAATAGGTGATTTTGCATTTTTCGGCTGCCCAAATCTTACAAAAGTTGTTATTCCGAGCAGTGTTAAAAAAATTGGTGCTGCCATAAATTCCGGCTCACATTTCACGATATACGGCGAGTCCGGTTCTTATGCCGAGGAGTATACGCTCCATCCCGAAAAGCACACCTGCACAGACCCTATTGCTTTTAAGGCTATCAATTCTAAAGATTAAATTGCAACCAAACATATATATTTGGTTAGAATTATGTTAATTTAAAATAAATTATATAGATATTCGTATGGGAAAATGGACATATGAAGATGTATCAAAATATGTTGAATCGCAAAGTCAGCATAAATGCAAGGTTTTGAGTGCCAAACCCGAACAGCAATTTGACGACCTCGATTTAGACGTGACAGTTTGGAATGTAAAAACTGATACTGACGGAGCATGGTGGGTTGTAGAGGGAGACACTGTTCCCATGAATTTGTATCCGCAAGGTGCATACTATTTTGGAACAGACGAAGTCTACTCATTTCATATGGGATTAATGGAACGAATGCAGGCATCGCAGAAGCAATACAATCCTGATGACTATATTGAAACGGCTTCATTAGGTACTGAGATTGCTCCTCAACTTTTACGTAAACTAAGAAACATTGCCGCCCAAATTGATTTGGCAACAGAAATAGAAGATTTTCAATCAATTGGTGTTCAAAGCAGAGAAATACTAATTGAACTTGGAAATTATATTTATGATTCGCATATGGCAGGTAATCAAGAGCAACCACAAGCTTCCAATTTTAAGAAAAAAGCCGAACTGACTATGCAATTCTATTTAAATGAATCTGATAACGCAGATTATCGCAGCATGATCAAAAAATTGACTGAGGCAACATGGGACTACGCAAATAAAATAACCCATTCGAGTAGTGCAACATATTATGAAGCATCTACTTGTGTATCCCTATGTATTTCTCTTGTTTGTGTCTATGAAAATGTTCGGAACGATATATTCATATGACGAAAATATAGCTGCAAAGGTTGGCTTTATTTCCTATTGCTTTGGGTCAAAATTCTGGGAAATGGTTATTCCACTGAAACGGTTAAGGTTGTTTTGCAGTATGGCGCTGATGAAATCGGTTATAACAATATCGCAATCTTTGTAGCAAAAAGCAATTACCGCTCTCAAAATGTTTTGTCCCGTTTAGGCGTATGGTTGAACCATCAGCGAATCGGAAAATTTCATGTAATTCATCCAAAGAATTTAATCGTAAAAAATGATATTATTTATTTGCCGCCATATATGACCCTTTGTTTGTGAAATTAAATGAAGAACTTTTATATTCTTCGTCATCAAATGATGCACTACCCTACTGTAAAAGATAATGTGGATTTAGCGTTTCTTTCGACACCTCATTGTAAGATTCGCAATTCCTCATACGAATTTGCGGTTATAAGCAAGAATAAAATTCTGAGAGATTTTGAGAGACGCAAAGTCTGAAAAATGGCTTAAATAGGCGGTTTTGAAAAAAGATTGCGAGCCTCTGACTCCGTCATTTAAGGTTCGAATCCTTATTACGGGTTTATAATGCAATTAAACCCGCAACATCGTTCTGTCAAGTCTTTAAGGTGGAGATTTGCAAAGCAAATACTACCGTGACTTGACAGGTTGATATAATCTGCCAATACCTCGGAACATTCGTGTTCCGAGGCTTTTTTATGCCCGAATACTGCTTTTTACGGCGGTATTCGAGCAAAGTGTCTGCGTTCTTTGCAAAATTTCTTTTATATTTTTCAAGGTGTACTCGGTCGGAACTTCTATGCCGATGTCATTCGTTCCGATTAAAATCACAAGATTTTTCGGGTTTATGTTCAAGGCGTTACATTCGAGCCTTTCCAACAATCTGTCGCTGTCAACGGCAAACAATCCCGCACCGATTGCGCCGCAAAATTCAGGCTTATCGGATATGAAAATCTTTGTGTTCAACCGCTTTTGCAACACTTTTTTCAAAAACGTGTTTTCGGGCAGATGAAATAGTCCCCCTTGGCTTGCAACTAAACCTAAAAATCGCATAATTTTTAAGGCTTTTGCCCTGTTTTGGGCAGAAGCCTTTTTGCATATTTAATAAGATTTTCTTCTTCGTGTAATATTAAATGTGTCGGCTGTAAAATTAACAAAAATTTAATTAGATTTTCATTGAACCATATAACACCTTACAATATAATAAAAGCAAATATATAGCTTATAAAGGAGGTTCCTTAATGACGAAAAAAATAACCGCAATATTCTTGGCATTGTGCATGGCAATTTCCGTTTTGCCGATGACCATTCAGGCGGCATCAAAGCCCGATATTAAAGTTGGCGACTATGTTAAAATGGGCGCGTATAACAATGCCTCAATTCTTTGGCGATGTGTAAGCATTGACAATAACGGACCGCTTATGCTTGCAGACAAAATTGTTGACACCCTTGCATATGATGCCAAAACAAATGACAACAGCAATTCAAAATCACACAGCAGAAGCTATAAGCGTGATGATTACGGTTCTAACTATTGGAAAGACAGCAATATGCGTTCTTGGTTAAATTCGACCGCAGCTGAAGGCAAAGTCGATTGGCTTTGCGGCAACCCTCCGAAAGACGGATATGTAAGCGGTGTGGGAGCGTACAACGAAAAAGCGGGTTTTCTCAACGCTTTTTCAAAATCTGAAATTGCGGCAATGAAAACCGTTACCCAGCGTTCTCTCGTTTCTCATCCCGAATACAACAAGGGCATAGTTGATGGAGACGCAAATTCGGATTTGTTATACTACACCGATATTTCGGAAGCGGTGGCAAACTACGACAGTTCATATTTTGAAACTACAACCGAAAAGGTTTTTCTTCTTGATGTAAAGCAGGCTAATGCCGTGTGGAAAAATCTCAAAGGTTATTATGTTGCGTATAATAATGACGGTATGGCTTGGCCTTATTGGCTTCGCACTCCTGTTACCGATTGCAATCACGATATGCGTTATATCAGTTCATCGGGTCAGGTCGGTCGTTATGCTCCGTGGTATTCCGATTTGGGCGTAAGACCTGCATTTTATCTCGATTCCGAATATTTTGTTACAACTTCCGGCAGCGGCTCACAAAGCAGTCCTTATATCGGCTCTGCTCCAAATAAGCAAGAGGATGATTATACAATTTCGGAACCTGCCGAGGACGCAAATCCCGATTGGAATGTCAGCACCGAGCAAAGCATTCAGCTCACCCTCGGCCCGTGGTATTCAAATGACGGAAAATATTCTAATCCTACCATCCCTGTTTATACCATCCAAAAAACACGCAGCGACACGGAAAATATGGTTGTTGTCGTTTGCGGCGAGGGATACACAAAAAGTCAGCAGGGCAAATTCATCAATGATGTCAAACGACTTTGGCAGGACGCTATGAAATATGAACCGTATCGCAGTTATGCCGACAGATTCAATGTTTACGCTCTTTGCACAGCTTCCGAATCGACTTTTGACAATGGTGGAAGCACCTTCTTTGATGTTATAGTCGACAAATATAATTCGCCTGTTATTTCTAATAATCTCCACGGAAGTCAGTGGAAAAATCATATTTTTGAGAGATGTATCGGTCCTGAATTTATCGAGAAAATTCACGATGCTCATATCAAAAAAAAGTGTGATCCAAACACAATTCCGTCCGGTTCGGAATATGAGCCTTATTATTATGTTCACGATTATATTGCTCAGTTCGCTATGGTTGTAAACACAAAATCAGATTTCGGCGGTGCTTATAATAACCGTGAATACGGCTTCCATTATTTCATTTCGCCATCAGACAGTTATCGTGCGTCAAAAACTTTTGCACACGAGTTTGGACACGGTTTGCTCGGTCTTGGTGATGAATACAGTAACGGATATTTGCTTGACGATAAGGAACTTAAATCACTCAATCTTTCCTCGGTTGAAGACCCGGAAAAGATAAAATGGCGACAGCTTTTAGGTTTTAGAAACACATATACCTGCCGCAATGCTTACGGCTCAAAAATGCTTGTTTCAAGTTATGAGTGCATAATGAGAGACACAAACTATCAATTCTGTGAGGTTTGCCGTTTGCAGGGCTTCAAGCGAATGTCTCAGCTTGTTAAGGATGTAGACCTTTATGTTGCAACTCCCGAGGTTAAGGAATATACGGGCGCTTATTCAAAGCCGTCTGATTTTACCGACCTTGAAACAAGTTCATATTATAATTACACATATAATCGCAATGACCGACTTTTGAGCGGCAACAGCAAAAGCAGATTTAATACTAATATGAACGGTAAAAAAATCGAGCTTAGAACTGTTATTCAAAACATTTCAGATAAAAATGCACGACAATTAAAATTCAAAATGTGGATTAAGCACTCCGACGGAAGCGTTGCGACCGATTCATCGGGGAATCCGCTTCAAACAGTACAAACCTTTGACATTCCTGTTTGGAATGATAAGGCAAATTTCTGGCCGCTCGGTGCTTTGGATCACATCAAAAGCGACTTTAATTCAGGCTTAAAGAGTTGCTCGCTTATTTATCAAATTCCGTCTGATGCACAGCTTAAGAGCGGCGATACCGTGGCATTTCAGGTGCTCGATGAAAACGGAAATGTGCTTGCAGACGACAATACGGAAACACAGCGCTACACAACCGTTTCAATTCAGTATAAATTTGAGGACGGCTCTGAAATTCCAAACACTGCCGGCGGAACATTTACCGTGCCATACGGCACAAAGCTTGATTTAACACCGGCAAAAACACTTTATGATTATGAATTTATAAAGGTTGACGGCTTGAATAAGCCTATTGTTTCGGACGGAACGGTTGTTACATATTATTACAAAAATAAAAACGAAGAACACACTCACAATCTGACTTTGGTTGCTGCGAAAGCTGCCACCTGCACTACTGCGGGCAATTCCGCATACTACACCTGCGATGGCTGTGACAAGTGGTTCGCAGATGCAACAGGATCGGTAGAAATTACCGATAAAACCAGTGTGAAGATTCCGGCTCCCGGACATACCGCAGGCACAGAATGGAAGTCTGATGATACTAACCACTGGCATGAATGTTCTCGTTGCCACGACAAAAATGACGAAGCGGCTCACAGCACCAGCGAGTGGATCATTGACACGGCAGCTACCGAAACCGCAGAAGGCGCTAAGCATAAGGAATGCACCGTCTGCAAGAAGGTTCTTGAAACCGCAACGATCCCCGCAACAGGCAGCAGCCATACCAATAGCTACGGCGTATACGTTGGAATGACATATACGGCAGGAAATTTAATATACCAGATTACATCAATTGATACTGCAACAGTAGGACAATCAAAGGTTATTGGTGTAGTAGCTGCTAAAAAGAATAAAATAAAGAAAGTTACAATTCCGGACAGAGCAGATTGTAAGGGATATAGATTAAATGTAACAACAATTGGTAACAATGCGTTTGCCGGCTGCAAGGCCCTTGAGAAGCTTACAATAGGTAACAAGGTAACTGTTATCGGGAAAAATGCATTTAAGAAGTGCTCAAAACTTAAAACAGTAGTAATTGGAAAAGCAGTTAAGACAATAAGTTCTAAGGCATTTATAGGAGATAACAAGATTAAGAAGATTACATTCAAAGGTAAAAAACTTAAGACTGTAAATAAGAATGCATTTAGCAAGAAAGCAAAGAAAAACATTAAGTCTAAGAAGACTAAACTTAAAGGAAATAAGAAAGCCATTAAGTTGTTTAAGAAGAAACTTAAAATTAAATAATTAAAAAGTAATTAAAGAGGCTAGCTTTTTAAGAGATGGACATGTCATGTATGTCTTGTATTCTGCGAAAAGGTAGCCTCTAATAAGTTTATTAAGAGGGAGATAAAATGAAAAAATTAGCAGTTTGTTTACTAAGTGTTATAACTATGGTAGCTACATTGTATGTCCCGGCTCCGGCATACGACACATGTTTTGTCATCAAGAATGAGCACGCCGGCTTTAGGTTGGAGTAGGCTCGGTGCGTCTAAAATGGCAAGACTCAGAGAATGGAGCTACAACAAAGAAACCATGGGCTTGAGGTTGTATCCTATTTGGTGCTACATGGTTTCTTTTTTTGATTTCTTCAATGAATTACAGTACAAATATTTGCCCACTATTTCCTAAGAAATTCCCTCAACCTATCCGGATAATAATTCATTATTAATTCATTATCAACATTCATTGATTCTACCAATGGACCGCAGTGGTCGTAGTTGGCAATATCAGTTGTAAAGTGTGCATCACTTCCCATTATGAAAGGATGATTGTATTTCTTACAGTTTTCGATAATTAATTTCTGGTTTTCTTTTACATTTTTTCTATTTTTATCCCTAAGGGCATTATTATTTATTTCAAGAAGAACGTGATATTCTTTTGCAGCCTGAACAAGGGCTTCGTAATCAAGAGGACAACGGCCGTCGTCAGGATGGCTTATAATGTTTACATTAGGATTCTTAATGGCGTTTATTATTGCAGCAGTGTTTTCTTCTTTTGAGCCGAACTTGTAACATACAGAATGGATGCCGGCAATAACAAAATCAAGTCGATCAATATATTTCTGATCAAGATCAAGTGTGCCATTGTAGTCGATTATATTAATTTCTGCGCCAAGTCTTAAATCTAATCCAAAAAGGTCTCTTGGAACAACTCTTAGATTTTGAAAATAAATATCAGCACAAGTTCCGGGGATTCCTGAACTGTGTTCAGTGATTCCATAAATTTCAAGTCCTTTGTTTGCTGCTTCTTTACACATTTCTGTAAGTGTGGCATAAGCGTGACCGCTTGCAATGGTGTGAGTGTGCATATCTGCGAGAATTTTGTTCATAGATTTTTCCTCCTGTATACTTTGTTTATTTATGATTACACGGATTGTTGCGTGTTTCGCACTCCCACAATCCTTCCCCTCAATATTCGCATATTGTGAAGTTTGCACTTCACTTTTATGCTCATATTGTGGGCGTGTCTCAAAGTCATTATCCCTTTATTGTGCAAGCACAAGTGGGATAAGACTTTTTGACGTTGTAATCATTTAATATTGTAGCACCATTGTATTGACAATGAAATAAGATAATTATATATTATATAAGGTTAGAAATACTAAACTTTTTGTTTAAAAATAACAAACTTAGCCTTAAAGTATGATTAAAGCTAAAAATAAAAAGGGATAATACTATGGATATAGGAAAAAAGATTAAAGAGTTAAGAATTTTGAAAGGACTTACTCAGGAGGAATTGGCTGATAGGGCAGAGTTGACTAAGGGATTTATTTCTCAGGTTGAGAGGAATCATACATCTCCGTCAATAGCAACTCTTGTGGATATTCTCCAGTGTCTGGGTACGGATTTGAAAAATTTTTTTGAAGAAGATGAGGATAATCAGATTGTCTTTTCTAAGGAAGACTATTTTGAGAAGGAAGATAAAGAACTTAAAAATATGATTCAGTGGATTGTGCCAAATGCGCAAAAAAATCTGATGGAACCTATTTTGGTCACATTAGAGGCAGGCGGTTCAACTTACCCTGACAATCCTCACGAGGGTGAAGAGTTTGGCTATGTTTTGTCAGGAACGATTAAGGTTGTGCTTGGAAGCAAGACTTATAAAGTGAAAAAAGGTGAAACTTTTTATTATGAGGTAAAATATAAGCACTATCTTAAGTCAGACAAGGGCGCAAAGGTGTTATGGATTAGTGGCCCCCCAAGTTTTTAAAACAGTTTAGGAGAAAGTTATGGAAAAGAAGATTATTGAATTAAAAAATATTAGCAAGAATTTTGAAGACCAGCAGGTTTTAAAGGGGATTGATTTAAACATATATGAAAACGAATTTCTTACATTACTTGGACCAAGCGGATGCGGTAAGACTACTTTGTTAAGAATTATCGGTGGTTTCGAGGAACCAAGTAATGGTCAGTTGATTTTTGACGGAAAGGATATTTCAAAGGTTCCGCCTTACAAAAGAGAAGTAAATACAGTATTTCAGAAGTACGCCCTGTTTCCTTTCTTAAATGTGGCAGATAATATTGCTTTTGGTCTTAATCTTAAGAAAATGGACAAAGACGTCATAGAGAAAAAGGTTAGCAGAATGCTTGAACTGGTAGGCCTTAAAGGCTTTGAAAAAAGAGATGTAACTTTACTTTCAGGAGGTCAGCAGCAGAGAGTTGCCATAGCAAGAGCCCTTGTTAACGAACCTAAGGTATTGCTTCTTGATGAGCCTTTGGGTGCGTTGGATGCCAAGCTTAGAAAAGATATGCAGACTGAGCTTAAAAAGATTCAGAAGGAAGTTGGAATTACATTTATTTTTGTTACTCACGACCAGGAAGAGGCACTTTCAATGTCAGATACAATCGTTGTTTTGAACGACGGTGTTATTCAGCAGATTGGAACTCCAATGGATATTTACAACGAGCCACAGAACAGATTTGTAGCTGAATTTATTGGTGAGTCAAATATTATTGAAGGTAATATGATTAAGGACTGTCTTGTTAATTTTGATGGCATAGACTGGGAATGTGTAGACAAGGGATTTAAGGATAATGAAGAGATTGAAGTTGTTTTAAGACCTGAAGACATGGATGTTGTGGAACCGGAGGCAGGTAAGGTTTCAGGAACTATTATTTCAAAAGTTTTTATGGGTGTTCATTATGAATATCTCGTGGAAACTAAAAACAGAAATTATAAGGTTCATACAACAGAAAATTATGAAATTGGGAAAAAAGTAGGACTTACAATTGATCCTTTTGACATTCAGGTAATGCACAAAATGGAGAATTAAGGAGGAAAGAGATGCATCATTATAAAGGCTTAGTGAAACCTTATGTGTTATGGTCTTTTCTGCTAATAGTTTTGCCTTTGGCATTAATATTACTTTACTCCATTACAACAGGGGATAATTCACTTATAACAATACATTTTACATTAGATAATTTTAGAAAAATATCTGATCCTATTTACTTAAATGTTTTTATTAAATCTTTGCAAATGGGACTAATTACAATGGGAGTTTGTCTTGTTTTGGCATATCCAATGGCGTATATTATTTCAAAGTTTGATGAAAGTTCTCAGAATATTTTAATACTGTTAGTCACAATTCCAATGTGGATTAACACATTGCTTAGAACTTATGCATGGATAAGTCTTTTGTCAGACAACGGAATTATTAATTCATTATTTAAACTGTTAGGATTAAATCAGCAGACAATGATGTACACTAATTTTTCGGTTGTTATGGGCTTAGTATGTGATTTGTTGCCATTTATGGTTATTCCAATTCACACATCACTGGCAAAAATGGACCACTCACTTGTGGAAGCTGCAAGTGACCTTGGTGCCAACAGATTTCAGACTTTTACAAAGGTTATTTTGAAATTGTCACTTCCTGGTGTTATAAATGGTGTTTCAATGGTATTCCTTTTGTCTATTTCAAGTTTCGTTATACCACAGTTACTTGGCGGACATCAGTTTGTACTTATTGGTAACCTTATTGAAAATCAGTTTATTTCTGTAGGTGACTGGAATTTCGGAAGTTCCATTTCAGTTATTCTTGCAGTTATTATTTTAGCAATGATGGGATTTATGAAAAAAATAGATCCTGACGAGAATGGAGGTAACTAATGAATAAGAAGAAAATCTCCATAGGACCAAAATTATATATTACATTGTGTTTTATATTTTTCTATTTACCAATTGCAGTTACAATGTTTTTTTCATTTAACTCATCAAAATCCTTAACTAAGTTTACCGGATTTTCACTTAAATGGTATAAGAAACTTTTAACAGATAATGATATTATTGCAGCAGTTTATGTATCTATAAGTATTGCTGTTATTGCCACAATTATATCTACAGTTCTTGGTACAATTACGGCAATCGGACTTTCAAGAAGCAGAAAAATTCTTAGAGAATGGCTTTTGAATGTTAACAATATGCCTATTATGAACCCTGATATTGTTACGGCAATCGGACTTATGATTTTGTTTACGTCAATGAGACTTGAACGTGGATATCTTACAATGCTTTTAGCACATATTGCTTTTTGTACGCCATATGTTATAACAAGCGTTTATCCAAAGGTTCGAAGTATGGACCACAACCTTGCAAATGTTGCCATGGATCTTGGTGCCACACCATTTCAGGCGTTAACTAAGGTTATTATTCCGATGTTAAAACCGGGAATTTTTGCAGGAATGCTTCTTGCATTTACTATGTCACTTGACGATTTTGTTGTTTCATATTTTGTAACAGGAAACGGTGTTTCCAACATTTCAATTGTTGTTTACAATATGACAAAGAGAACAAATCCTACAATTAACGCTTTGTCAACATTGCTTATTCTTGTGGTTGTTTTGATTTTGGTTGGTGTAAATGTTATACCGGCTCTTGCAAAAAAAAGACACAAAAAGGTTGAAATGTCAGCATCACATAATAGTCCCCTTAAAAAGATTGGTGTGGCTGTTGCAACTGTTGGAGTTTTGGCAGTGGCAATATTTTGTGGGGCAAGATTTTCAGCCATTAGCAGTAAGCCGGTTCTTCGTGTGTATAATTCAGGGGAATATATGGATACTTCTCTTATTGAGGATTTCCAGAAAGAGTATAACTGCAAGGTTGTATATGAAACATTTGATTCTAACGAAACAATGTATACAAAGCTTCAAAGTGGGGCAGAATATGATGTGATAATACCGTCTGATTATATGATTGAACGACTTATATCAGAAGATTATTTGCAGCCAATTGACTGGAAACTTATAACTAACAAAGACAAGATTATTCCAAAGCTCTTGAAGAATGATTTTGATCCTGATAATAAATACACAGTACCTTATTATTGGGGAACTGTAGGGATTTTGTACGACAAAACAGTTGTAGATGAAAATGACTTAAAAGAAGGTTGGAATATTCTAAGGAATAAGAAATACAGCGGTCAGATTTATATGTATGATTCTGAAAGGGATTCTTTTATGGTGGCTTTGAAAGGCCTTGGCTATTCAATGAATACAAGAAATAAAGATGAACTAAAACAGGCGTACAACTGGCTTATTGAACAGAATAATACAATGAAACCTGTATATGTTGGAGATGATGTTATGGACAACATGATTTCAGGTAATAAGGCAATGGCTGTAGTATATTCAGGAGATGGCTCATATGTTATTAATGAGAATGATAATATGGGATTTCTCGTGCCGGATCAGGGAAGTAATGTTTGGACTGACGGAATGGTTATTACCAAAAAGTGCAAAAATACTAAACTTGCTCATCAGTTTATTGATTATTTCTTAAGTTATGATGTGGCAGAGCAGAATACTGATTATATAGGATATGACAGCGCAGTAAAAAGTGTTTATGAGTATTTCAAAAATGATGCTTTTGAAGGAAATCCGGGCTGTGGACCAGATACGTCAAATCCTAAAAATGAAGTTTTTAAAGACCAACCACAGGAGATTAAGGCTTATAGTTCAAGTCTTTGGACAAAAGTTAAGTCACATTAGAATTTAAAATTTCAATCACACTAAAGTTTTGGCTTAAAAATTAGAAGTAATTTAAATATATTAAATTGAAGTTTATGTTTTGAAATAAATGAGAGAGGGAATCATGGACAAAAATTTTTGGAGGGAATATTTTTCTATTCCTAATATAATGGGATATTTTAGAATAGCGTTGGCAATGTTATATATGTTGCTATTTTACAGGGCGTTAGACGGTGCTCCTTACTGGCCTGTAATTGTGACAATTGTAATCTCGGGAATAACAGATTTCTTTGATGGTAAAATTGCCAGAAGGTTTAATATGATAACAGACTGGGGAAAGATGCTTGATCCAATAGCCGACAAAATAACTTTGGGAGCTATTATTATAAGCATGTCTTTCAAATATTCCATAGTTGTACCCATGGTTGTCTTTTATATAATAAAAGAAGGCTATATGGCGGTTGCAGGAATTATATCAATTAGAGCCGGACACAAAATCGAAGGTGCAATGTGGTATGGCAAAGTATGCACTTTTGCAACTTATGTAATTCTGATTGTATTGCTTTTATTTCCTAATATGCCGGAAGTTATGGTTAATGTTTTGGTTATAGCTGACATGGCTATAATGGCATTTACCCTGATAAAATATTTTATTTATCACAGAGGCTTGTGGGAAGAGTTAAGAGGTAAGTTGCCGAAAAACATGGAGAAATAATATGGTATACTACTAGTACAAAATAATTTTCATATAAGAGAAATTAAAAAAATCTTGACAAAAATATTTATATAGTGTAACATAACAGAGCGATAAGTCATAACGCAAATCGCCCAGTTAGCTCAGTTGGTAGAGCAGAGGACTGAAAATCCTCGTGTCTCTGGTT
>ERZ773224.3440-NODE-3440-length-14033-cov-9.304979_pt1 | contig 14033 bp, 10 predicted proteins | sample MGYA00580526_ERZ773224 | MGnify/ENA primary metagenome ERZ773224 (study PRJEB29015, sample SAMEA2737743) | human gut metagenome | biome: human gut; feature: human-associated habitat; material: faeces | place: China | collected 2012 ... | reverse complement strand
GCCTGCTGTACGCCATTTTTCCTTGCAATACACAAAGTATTCCTGCGGAAAAATGACTTCATCAGACGAAAAATCCCTCGCTGTTGGTCATATTTCCGGATTTCAGATAGACCCTAATTGGAGTTCAGTATAAGTCCGTTAAAATCCGGACTTACGCATTTCTGCCGCACGATTTCCCTATAAAATTCTCCGTCACTCTCCGTCTCTTACCCATTTCCGCAAAAAATGCGTGCGGCGTTTCTGCAACCGGATTTACGCAGAAACGCCACACGCTGTGGGCTTATTATAACGGATGGGGCGAAAAATTTCAAATGTTTTTTGCAGTAAAAAATCGGCGCCCGTTTCCGGGTGCCGATTTTCGTTTATCTCTTATCTCACGTACTCGATCACCACGCGGCGGTTGGGTTCTACGCCGGTGGAGTGGGTGGTGATGTTCTCCATGTCCTGAAGCGCGGCGTGGATCACGTGGCGCTCGTAGGCGTTCATGGGCTCCAGAGTGGTGCGGCGGCGGGCTTTCAGCACCTGCTGCGCCTTCTTCCGGGCGTAGCGGCGCAGACTCTCCTCCCGCTTCTCCCGGTAGCACTCCGCATCCACGTTGACGCGGATGTGACCTTCCACATCCCGGTTGATGGTGTAGTTGGTCAGATGCTGAATGGCGTCCAGCGTGTCGCCCCGGCGGCCGATCAGGTAACCCAGATCGTCGCCCACCAGATCAACCTTGTACGTATTGCCCTCGTCCTTCCAGCAATGGGGAACGGCGTTGGAATCCATGTGTTCCAGCAGGCCCTTGATGAAGACTTCGATCTTTTCCTCCACGGAACCGGGTTCGGCGGGAGCGTAGGTCTTGGGAGCGGCGGGCGCCTTGGGCTTCTCCGGCCGGGGGGGTTTGGGAGGACGGGGCCTGTCCTGCCTGGGCGGCTCAGGGCGCTTTGCAGGTGCGGGTGTGGGAGCGGGCTGGGGGGCGGGCTTCGGCGGCTCGGCCTTGGGCGGCTGAGGGGCTTCCGGCTTCTTCACCGGGGCGGCAGGGGCCTTGGGCTTGGAGCGGGAGGCGCTTCCCAGAGCGCTCTTGGGCTTTTCTTCCTTCTCCGGCACGGGGTCGGGGACTTCGTAAGTCACCTGCACCTTGGCGCTCTGGGCACCGAAGCCCAGAAAACCGGACTTGGCCTGCTGCAGCACCGTGACGGACACGCTGTCACGATCCAGCCCCAGCTGGCTCAGCGCGGATTCAATGGCAAGATCGATGGTCTTGCCGGAAGTGATAATCGACTTTTCCATGGCTTATTCCTCCATAGACTTGGGCGCGTAGCGGTCAGGGTCATAGTTGCGGCCCTTGCAGAAGGGACGGTCGGAGACGCCGGACAGAGGCGCGTTTTCTTCCCTTGCGGCTTCCTCCACAATGCCCTTCCGGGCGGCGTACTCCTTGGCAGCCGCGGCCTTGGCGGCCTGCTCCTGATCCCGCTGCTGCTTTTCCAGCTTCTTCTTGCTGGTGTTGGCGGTGATGCCGTCGGGATTGGAGGCACGGCGCTCGGCGCGGACGCGCTCCTTCTCGGCTTCGATGCGCTCCTGCTCCATGGCCTTTTGCAGGCGCACGGCATCCTCCGCGTCATAGATCTTGCGGTAGTGGTTGGTCATAATGGGGTCGGAGATCATTCTCACCACGCCGCCGATGAACCAGTACAGGGACAGTCCGGCGGAAACGGTGAAGCCGATCCACAGAGACATCAGGGGCATCATCCACATCATGACCTTCATGGACTGGTTCTGCTGGGAATTCTTGGCGGTCTCCTTGTCCTGAACGCCCTTCTCGTCGGTGATGACGGAGTCGTTGGTCTTCTGGCTGATGACCATCTGCAGCAGCTGACAGGCGGCAGAGGTCAGGGCGATGAGGAACGCACCGATGTGCGCCCAGTCCCACACCCAGCTGGCGGAGAAGACATTGAACTGGGGCACTGCGCCCAGATTGATGCCGAGGAAATCGAAATTGATGCCGGCGAGAACGGTCTCGCTGATGTCGGGGATGGCGGCGCGCAGTTCAGCCGCGTACTGGGGGATCAGCTGCGCGGCGACGACCTGCTCGTAGGCAGCATTGGAAGTGAACATATCCGGCGCAGCCGTCTTAATGACCTCCACGATCTGCTTCGCCGTGTCGGCGGACTGCATCAGGATGTAGGTGATGGGCTGGCGGATAACGGCGAACAGGGGGAACAGAATCAGAATGGGAATGAAGCTCCACAGGCAGCCGCCGCCCATGGAAACGCCCTCGGATTTCTGAAGTTCCTGAATGGCCTGATTCTGACGCTGGGGGTCGTCCGCGTATTTCTGCTGGATGGCCTGCATCTTGGGCGTCAGACGGGACATCTTCATCATGCTCTTCTTGGACTTCGCGTTCAGGGGCAGCAGGATCAGCTGCACGATGACGGCGAACAGGATCATGGCGACGCCGTAGTTGTGGGTCGTTTCATACAGGACTGACAGCAGCCACCCAAACGGCACGGTTATGATGTCCGATAATTGGAATGCGAGAAACATTGCCTTTCCTCCTTAGAGATTCATGGTCATGGTACCGGGTCATAGATATCCCCGCGGTAGAAGGGATTGCACCGCAAAAACCGCTTCAGGGCAAGCCAGCCGCCCTTGAGGATACCGTACTTACTGATGGCTTCGTAGGCATAAGCGGAACAGGTGGGGCGAAACCGGCACCGTGCCGGAAACGCCGGGGAGATCCAGCGCTGATAAAACCGAATGAGAGCAAGAAACATCTTCTTCATAACCGCAGCTTAAGTCTCTACTTTCTTCAGAAGCCCTGCTTTTTTCGCAAGGGTGAGATAACTTGCCGTCAGCTTCTCAAAGGGAGCCTCCACGGCCTTCGTCCTTGCCACCACCACGATGTCCCAGCCGGGCTGGAACTTTTCCTCGTTCAGGCGGTAGACCTCCCGGATGCGGCGGCGGGTGCGGTTGCGCACGTGGGCTTTGCCCAGCTTTTTGCTGACGGTGACGCCCACCCGGTTCCCGTCCGTGCGGTTCTTTCTGGCGTAAAGCACCAGAAGGCCGTCGGCAACGCCGGAGGTGCGATACAGGCGCCTGAAAATATGGTTGAGCTTCAGGCTGGTTGAATACTTCATACTGTTTCCTCGCTAAAAAGGGAGCGGGGCGAACGTTCCATTCACCCCGCTGTAGCTCCCGTTTCGCTCTTAAGCGCTTTTTCCGCTCTAGGGTGTATCTGAAAACTGGTGAAATGACCGGCAGCGAGGGATTTTTGTCCTGAGCAAGCCATTTTTCCACAGGAATACTTGTTGTATTTCAAGGGAAAATGGCGCGGCGCAGGGCAAAAAGACCCGCTGATTGGGCATTTTGACAGTTTTCAGATGCACCCTAGTAACCCACGGACATACGCATCAGGCGGACAGAACCTTGCGGCCCTTCGCACGACGGCGGGCCAGAACCTTGCGGCCGTTGGAAGTAGCCATTCTCTGGCGGAAACCGTGAACCATGGAACGGTGACGCTTGCTGGGCTGGTAGGTACGCTTCATCTAAGATACACCTCCTGTCAAAATACAATATGCTCAACAGCCTTTCGGCCGCAGCAACACAAATTCAGACCGATACTACGGTCATACCCGTTTATTATAACCGAAGAACGCGGTTTGGTCAATCTTTTTTTCGTTCTTCCGTCAGTCAATTTTCAAATTCGGGCCGGAAAAGGTTTCATCCAGCTTGGAAAGGACGCGATTGTATTCTTCCGTCCCCGGCTCGTAGGGGGTCGGCTGGAAATTATTCCGTTCGGCGACGGAGCTGACGCTGGCGGGTACGATGGTCAGTTGTCCCAATCTGACCGTTCCCTCCGCGTCCCGGATGACCTCCTGCTGCACCAGCGCCGTGTCATAGTCTTTGGGGGCGCCGTTTCCGCCGAAGCTGAAATTCCCCAGAGAGTAGAAAATGATACCGCCGCCGTATTCCTCAATGGGCTGCAAAACATGGGGATGGGAACCGAACACGATGTCCGCACCGGCGTCAATGGCGGCGTGACCCACCTGCTTCTGTTCTTCGGTGGGGTGGTATGTACCCTCCACGCCCCAGTGGGGGGCGAAGATGATTAAGTCCACCCCCTGCTCCCGCAGGGCAGCAATCTTTGCGGTCATGTCCTCCACATCCAGCTTGTAGTACACGGCGGCATACAGCCCGATGGTCAGGCCGCTGCCCGTGGTGACCACGGCGGTGCTGTCCCGCTCCACGTAGGGGACGCCTGCCTGTTCCAGTACCGCCAGCGTGGACGCGTAGCCGTTTGCGCCGTAGTCCATGGAATGGTTGTTGGCCACAGTCACGGCCTCGATGGAATTCTCCGTCAGGCAGTTTACGTAAGCCGTGGGGCCATGGAACACATGCTTCTTCTGCATGGGGTTACCCTCGTCGCACAGGGGGCCTTCCAGATTCACCATGGAGAACTCGTCGCCCGCGAAATAGTCGATCACGTTGGCGAAGGGATAGGCGTAGTCATCGCCCACGGTCTTGATAAAGCCGGATTCCGCGTAATAGTTGGTCGGGTTGCTGCCGAAGGTGCAGTCCCCCGCGAAGGTCAGAAGAAAGTGTTCCTCCGCGGGCTGCGTTTCCGTGGGAAGGGTCTCTGGCTGAGACGTTTGGGTCGGTTGCGTCGCAGCGGCCTGCGTTTCCGGCAATGTGGGCGCAGTGGTTTCAGGCGCGGCGTGGCCGCAGCCCGTCAGCAGCAGCGCCAGCAGAACGCAGACCGGTAAAAATCGGATCTTCACCGGATTCAGGCGTTGTCCTGAGCGCGCTTCTTCATCAGATTGCGCATACGGGCCGCGTGATCCAGCTCCCGCTTGCGGATGCGCAGGCTCTTGGGCGTGCATTCCAGCAGCTCGTCGTCCGCCAGAAATTCCAGACACTGCTCCAGAGAGAGGATGCGGGGAGGCGTCAGCCGGAGGGCTTCGTCAGAACCGGCGGCGCGCATATTGGTCAGCTGCTTCTTCTTGCAGACGTTCACGGTCATATCCTCGTTGCGGCTGCAAACGCCCACGACCATACCGGCGTAAACCGGCGTGCCGGGGCCGATGAACAGTGCGCCCCGCTCCTGCGCCGCCGCGAGACCATAGGCCACGGCTTCGCCGGTCTCAAAGGCGACAAGGGAACCCACCTGCCGCCGCTCGATCTCGCCCTTCATGGGAGCGTAGGAATCCAGCACGGAGGACATGACGCCCTCGCCACGGGTATCGGTGAGGAATTCGTTGCGGTAGCCGAACAGGCCGCGGGAAGGAACCAGAAATTCCAGACGGTAGCGGCTGCCCATGGGGGTCATGCCCAGCAAATCGCCCTTCCGCTTGCCCATTTTCTCAATGACGGAACCCATGCACTCCTCCGGCACGTCGGCGACCATCCGCTCGATAGGCTCGCAGACCTTGCCGTCGATGACCTTGGTCAGCACGCGGGGGGTGGACACGGAGAACTCGTAGCCCTCCCGGCGCATGGTCTCCATGAGGATGGACAGGTGCATTTCGCCACGACCGGCCACGTTGAAGGAATCCGTTCCCTGCTCGGTGACGTGGAGGGAAACGTCCTTGAGAAGCTCCTTTTCCAGCCGATCCCGGAGGTTCCGGGAGGTGACGAACTTGCCCTCCTTGCCTGCGAAGGGGGAATCGTTGACGGCGAAGGTCATTTCGATGGTGGGGTCGGAAATTTTCACGAAGGGCAGCGGCTCCACGCACTCCGGAGCGCACAGGGTGCGGCCGATGGTGATGTCCGCCATACCGGACAGCGCCACGATCTCGCCGGCGTGAGCCTCCTGGACGGGGTTCTTGCTCAGGCCGTCGAACTCGTACAGCGCCACGACCTTGCCCTTGGTTTTCACGTTCGCGTCATGGAAGTCGCAGATGGTGACCTCCTGATTGACCTTGATGGTGCCCCGCTCCACCCGGCCGACGGCGATACGGCCGACGTAGTCGTTATAGTCGATGGAAGAGACCAGCAGCTGCAGCGGCGCGGTGTCGTCGCCCTCAGGGGCGGGAATATAGTTGACGATGGTCTCGAACAGGGGGGTCAGGTCGGTGCCTGCCTCGTCGGGGCTGTAGGAAGCCGTACCCTGACGGCCGGAGCAGAACACGGTGGGGCTGTTGAACTGCTCGTCGGTGGCGTTCAGATCCAGCAGCAGCTCCAGCACCTCGTCCATGACCTCATGCACCCGGGCGTCGGGCTTGTCGATCTTGTTCACGGCCACGATGACCTTGTGACCCAGCTCCAGCGCCTTCTGCAAGACGAAGCGGGTCTGGGGCATGGGGCCTTCGGCGGCGTCTACCAGCAGAATGACGCCGTTGACCATTTTCAGAATGCGCTCCACCTCGCCGCCGAAGTCGGCGTGACCCGGGGTGTCCACGATGTTGATCTTGTAGTCCTTATAATGCACGGAGGTGTTCTTTGCCAGAATGGTGATGCCCCGCTCCCGCTCCAGATCGCCGGAGTCCATGACCCGCTCCACGGTGGCCTGATTTTCCCGGTAAATGCCGCCTTGTTTCAGCATTTCGTCCACCAGCGTGGTCTTGCCGTGGTCAACGTGGGCGATGATGGCAATGTTGCGAATTTTATCCTGAGGTACCATGAAAAAGTCTCCTTTTGAAACCGAATTACACAAAATATCGACTATAGAGTATAGCACATTGACGAAATAAATGCAATATTTTTGTTGGATTTTCCGAACAAAAATAAAGAAAACGGGAAAAAGCGCCGCGGCAATGCCGCGGCGCCGGGAAAATCAGGATTTATTCCGCTCTTGTGCCGAAGTTGACGGAGGTATCGCCCTGCTCGTTGGTGCCGAACTCGTAGTCCTTGCCGGGGAGTACGGCGTTCATCAGGATGCCCACCAGAGCGGCCACGGCCAGACCGGACAGGCTGATGGTCACGCCGCCGACGGGAATGACGATGGCGCCGTTGTAGGTCACGCCAACGGCCAGACCCATGATCATGGCGGCGACCAGAACATTGCGGCTCTTGGTGAAGTCCACGTTGTTCTCAACCACGTTCCGCACGCCCACGGCGGAGATCATACCGTACAGCACCAGACTCACGCCGCCCATGGTAGCGGCAGGCATGGCAACGATCAGCGCGGCAAACTTGGGGCAGAAGGAGAGGATGATGGCAAACAGCGCGGCCAGACGGATGACCTTGGGGTCATAGACCTTGGACAGCGCCAGAACGCCGGTGTTCTCGCCGTAGGTGGTGTTGGCCGGTGCGCCGAAGAGGGCGGCCATGGTGGTTGCGAGGCCGTCGCCCACCAGCGTGCGGTGCAGGCCGGGGTCAGCCACGTAATTCTTTTCCACGGTGGAGGAAATGGCGCAGATGTCGCCGATGTGCTCCACGACAGTCGCCAGAGAGATGGGAGCGATGGTGATAATGGCGGTCAGCAGCATACCGCTGTCAAAATCCTTGCCGAAGATGGAGAAGGCGGTGTTGCCCCAGATCACGGGCAGACCGATCCAGTCGGCCTCGGCCACCGTCTTGGCGACGTTAGCCCGGGCGGCGGGGTCAACGATCATGGCGAACAGGTAGGAGCCGAGAACGCCCAGCAGAATGGGAACGATCTTCACCATGCCCTTGCCCCAGATGTTGCAGACCACAACGACCAGGATCGCGACCAGGGCGACCCACCAGTTGCCGCGGCAGTTATTGATGGCGGAACCGGCCAGAGACAGGCCGATGCAGATGATGATGGGGCCGGTGACGATGGGCGGGAAGAAGCGCATGACCTTCTTCGCGCCGAAGAGCTTGAAGAAGAGCGCCAGAACCAGATATACAAGACCCGCCACGGCAACGCCGAAGCAGGAGTAGGTCAGCGGAATGTCCTGTCCGGAAGCGGTGACCAGACCGTAAGCACCCAGAAACGCGAAGGAGGAGCCGAGGAATGCGGGAACCTTCCGTCCGGTGATGAGGTGGAACAGCAGCGTGCCGAGACCGGCAAAGAGCAGGGTAGTGGATACGTTCAGTCCGGTGATTGCGGGAACCAGAACCGTTGCACCGAACATTGCGAACAGGTGCTGCAGGCCCAGAACCAGCATTTTGGGGGTACCCAGAGTACTTGCGTCATAAACCGCGTCGGTATTCTTTTCGGGAGTAGCCATAAAAATCATCCTTTCTGTTTTTTGCAAATCTACGTGTTTTCATGAAAAAAGAGGCCCTAGGGCTGACCTAAGACCTCCTTTTCACACACTTCTGTGACAGTATACCTCTTTTTTTCCGATATTGCAAGGAAATATGCCAGATCCCGCCGCCAAAATATGAACGATTTGTAAAGCGGTTTTTGTGGATTCTGCCATTGGGGGCAAAATTCGGACACGAAGTCTCCGATTCAGTGTATCAGGAAGCCCCGCAGAGTTCGCCGCTCGCAAACGGCAAAACAACATCCGGCTGCCGCACGACAGCCGGATGTTATGCTTATTTTGCATCCCGCGGGGGATTTTTCGGCTTTCCCGCTTTGTGTCGGTACTCGCCCTTGGCGTCGAAATTCGCCATGGCGATCAGGTTGATGGCGATGGTGCCGATCAGCAGAAGGACTGCTTCCCATATCAGACAGTTTACCGCGCTCCACACCATGTCCATCGAATCCATACTGCCGTAACCGGCGGTGACGATGGCCATGATAACGGTGAGGATCAGCCCCAGCCCGCCGAGGATCATACCTGCGATCCGCTGGGTGAACCGCCATGCGCGGACGCTGCCCATGCCGAAATAGCAGCGGTAGCCGAAGTAGTAGTTGGCCTCCTTCGGCGCGAGAAACAGATACGCCAGTCCAAGGATCAGCGCGATGACCGGGCCGATCATCACGGCGACGCGGCACACGCCCACCAGACTGCCGAAAACCTTGCTCAGGTCAGGAAGCAGCGAGGCAGGGTCAAAGCCGTCCATCACGCTTTTGATGGAGGCAATGTCCAGCGAGCCTTCCGTGGCGGCGGTGATTTCAGTTGGGATCGTGCTCATTATTTTTCCTCCAGGAATTTGCTGATCTCCCGCATAAAGCTGCCCGCATCCTGGAACCGGTGGTAGATGGAGGCAAAGCGGATGTAGGCCACCTCGTCCAGAGGCTTCAGACGCTCCATGACCATCTCGCCGATCTTGTCGGTGCTGATCTCCCGCTCCAGCGTGTTCTGGATGGTCTGCTCGATCTCGGTGGTGATGCGGTCGAGGTCAGTGACGTCCACTTTCCGCTTGTCAAAGGCGCGGATCATGGAATTGAGAATTTTGTTGCGGTCAAAGTTCTGGCGGGAGCCGTCCCGCTTCACAACGATGATGGGCAGGCTTTCCACGATCTCATAGGTGGTGAACCGGCGCTGGCAGCCCATACACTCCCGGCGGCGGCGGATGCTCAGGCCGTCCTCCGAGTGGCGGGAATCGACGACCTTGCTTTCCTGATCGCCGCAAAACGGACATTTCATGGGAAAAACACTCCCTTCCCCAATACTATTCCTGACATTATAGCAGATGTTGGCAGAACTGTCCAGTTTTTTTTCACCGGCGGGGTTCGACGGGATTCGCTGTTGCCTTTTGCGCCGGTTTCGGTTAAAATGGGGACACTACATCTACCTGAAAAGGAGAACCTTATGTCTAAAAAGCTGCTGTTTGCCCTGTGGGGCGGTCTGTTTATTTTGTGCGCGGGGCTGGGATTTATCCCCGGCTTTTCTCAGAATGTCAGCGCGGGAGCGCAGGCTGTGCTGACGGTGCTGGCTGTGGCATTTTTCGCGCCGCCCGCGTGCCTGATTTACGGTGCGAAAAAGGAGAAGGACGCACGCACACTGAAGCTGGTGCGCGGCATTTCGCTGCTGTCGCTGGGGCTGACGCTGCTGGCACTGGTGCTGAACGTGCTGTCCGCCATGGGGACGGTGACCATGGGAAACGTGTTGTTCGCCGTGCTGATCGTGGTGTCCAGCCCCATGGTCTGCAGCGGCTATTGGGCGCTGAGCCTGTTCCTGTGGGCGTGTCTTCTGATCGTCAGCCACTCGCTGCTGAGGAAGAATTTTAACTGAATCTTTACTACATCTTGTGTATATAAGCGGAAGAAAACCACTACCTGTAGTGCGTTAACTCAAAAGAGGTAAAACGTCGAAAAATGGCTGTGCTATATTCCCAAACGGATAAGGGAACCTCTGATACAAACGGCAGATCGTTGACAGCTGGTTGAATACTATCCGCAGCCAAGCCGGCGATGATTTTTCGGGGGTTCCGGGAGGAAACTCTGAAAAAAGTCGGGAGGGTTTGGTATGATAAGAAGGTTGGTAGCCAGAGGGTTGCTGTCAGTTGTATTGGCGGCAGCTCTTTTTTCGTTGTTCCGGCTTCCCGCCGGAGCGGCGACGGTGTATCAGGAGATCACCGGCATGGAGGAACTGACCAGCGGGCAATACGTGCTGGTGACGCTCCTTGGCGACGCGCCGGGTATCCTGCTGGGAGAAGATTTTGTGATTTCTGCCACGAAACCCACCTTCACCGGCGACACGGTTGCCGCCGGTGCGGAATGGAACCTGACGGTGACGGAGAACAGGGTCATCCTGACGGACGCTCACGGCGTGTCCGCCGCACCCCTGGAAGGCGACAGAAACGGCATCGCTTCCGGGACATACGAATGGCAGGTTCTCTGGGATGGCGAATATTTTTCCTTTCACGGCTGCAACGGAAGCGAGCCGGTGACGCTGGTCTCCGATACGCTTCTTGAGAATGACTTCCGTGCATGCAGGGACGCCGATATTGAGGAAGAACCGGACTCCTACGTCAGCATCTTTACGCTGTACCGGCGCATGGAGGTGCAGGACGACCCGGAGCCGGAGGAGCCGGAGGAGCTGGAGGAGCCGGAGGAGCTGGAGGAGCCGGGAGAAGTGGTGGAAACGTCGCCCAATGTGACCGTTTTGCCCGAGGGCGGCACGATCCGCGCCGGGGAGGAAATTACCCTGACCTGCGAGGACGAAAGCGCCGACATTTATTACGCAGTCTCCGCCGACGGGGTGAATTACCAGCCCGATGCGCTGTATGCCGGGCCAATTTGCTTTGAAAAGGACTTCGGAACGGCGTATCTCAGGGCATATTCCATCGCCGGGGGCTGCGAACCCGGGGAAGTGACCCAGGTCATTTTCACGGAAGAATTTGACCTTGACTGGAATCTGTACTTCGGTCAGCTCCACGCCCACACCGATATTTCCAACGGCGCCGGGAGCGTGGAGGAAGCGTTCCAATACGCGTCGCAGGTGGATGGTCTGGACTTTTTCGCCGTCACCGACCACAGCGATTCCTTTGACAACGCTGATATGGGAGCCATCGACGCGGATGGCGCGGACATCAGCGCTGACTGGGCGGCGGGGAAGCAGGCGGCCGCTTCCGTGACCAACGGGGATTTTGTGGGGCTTTTCGGCTTTGAGATGACATGGCCGGAGGACAAGCAGCTGGGGCATATCTCCACCTTCAATACCCCCGGCTGGCAGACCCGGGATCAGGCGGATTTTGAAAATGTGCCTACCGCACTGGAAAATTACTATAAGGCGCTGACCTCCGTCCCCGGTTCCGTCAGCCAGTTCAACCATCCGGATACCGTTCATGGGGATTTTGAGCGGTTCGACCACTACAGCCCCCAATATGACGCGGTAGTCTCCCTGCTGGAAGTGGCCGGGGAGGACGGCGTGGTGGATTGCGAGTATTATGATCTGGCGCTGGACAAGGGCTGGCACGTCGCGCCGACCAACAACCAGAATAACCACAAAGGTCAGTGGGGCGACGCCAGCGAAGCGCGGACTGTGGTACTGGCGAAAAGTCTGACGGAGGAAGCGTTGTACGACGCCATGAAGAACCGCCGGGTCTACGCCACGCAGGACAGTGACCTTGCCATTTATTATGAGCTGAACGGTACGGTCATGGGCAGCATCATCCCCAAATCGGAGGAAGCGGAAATCGCCGTTTTCCTGAGCGACCCCACGGATGAGGCCATCGGCAATGTGGAGGTGGTGACGGACGGCGGGGCAGTGCTTGCGAGCGAGCATGTCGAAACGCCTTCGCAGGTGCTGGAACTGCCCGCCTCCGGCGGACGCAGCTACTACTATCTCCGTATCACCCAGCCGGATGGGGACGTGGCCGTAACCGCGCCCGTGTGGATGGACGGGTATGACGATATCGGCATCGAGCGCTTCATTTCGGATACGGCCGCCCCTGCCCGGGACGAGGAGATCGGGCTGACGGTGACGCTGTTCAACGACGAGCCGGTGGATTTTGCTGTGAAATCCCTGTCGCTTTATGCCGACGAGACGCTTGTCAGCACAGTCTCCGATCTGGGAGAAGTTGCGGGGATGAGCACGCTGGACTACACCTTCTCCTACGCCCACCCGGAACTGGGCGTGACGGAGTTCCGGGTCGAGGCGGCTGGCAGCGTGAACGGAGAAGACCGCACTTATGAGGACACGCTGAGCTTGAGCTTCCACGTCCCGGAGCAGGTGAAGCGTATCGCCGTGGACGCTTCCCACGGCAATTCCGGCGTTGATAAGCTGAACCGGCTGAAAGCTATCGCCGCCAAGGTCAATATAGCAGTGGATATTCTGGACAGCGAGCTGCCCGAAAACAGTGATCTCCTGCTGATAACCGCCCCGGCGGAGGCATTTGACGAGGATTTTGTGGAGAAAGTCAGGACGTTTGCCGAAAACGGCGGCACAGTCATTCTCTGCGGCCAATCGGATATGGGCGACCTGAGTCTGCACACCTCCGGCGAGCTGAACAGGCTGCTGGAAGCCATGGGCGCAACGGTGCGCCTGAACGACGACACCGCATGGGATGAGGAAAACAATGGCGGTACGCCCGACGCGGCATCCGCCAATGTGTTCAACCCTGGCGGCGATTTGACAAAATCTCTGAAACCCGAGCAGACCTACACCCAGCGCGCCGGATGCACCGTAAATCCGGGAATCGGGACTTGGCTGGTGAAAGGGCGCAGCACCACCCACGGCGTGGACGCGGACGGCGACGGACAGGACACCGGTGAAAACGCGGTGCTGCTTGCCTGTGAGGAACTGGCAAACGGCGGCAAGGTGTACGTCAGTAGCGGACTGTTCCTGTCGGACGACGCCATGAAAGAACCGGACAATATCTGGAAACCCGTCAGCGGGAATCAGAGAATCGTGGAAGCGCTGCTGAAAATTGAGCGGGCGGCGTGTCCAGAGCTGGTCACCATCGGCGAAATGCGTTCCGGCAAGGCCGGGGAGATATACCACATTCGCGGCTGGGCGACCTCCGGAACCTCCCATCCCGGCAACACTTTCTACAAAACGCTCTATTTGCAGGACGATACCGGCGGCGTTGCGCTGGTGCCCTTCACGAAGAAAGAGAAAGAGAAAGACATCGAAGTCGGCACGCCCATCGAAGTGGTCGGGCGGAAGGAAATCCGCGGCGGCAACGTGGTGCTGAAGATTATCGACTACGAAGTGCAGGACGAACCGCTTTACAACTACACGCCGGAAACTTCCTCGAATAAGGACGCCATGGATTACGATACCAACGGCGGCCGTCTGATGCAGGTGGAGGGCAAGGTGACGGATGTGACCTACACTGACGACAGAAAAGTCGTTTCCCGTATCACCCTGAAGGACGGCGACGGCGACTTCGCGGAAATTCTGATCGAGGACGGCATTGTGTCCGGCGCGGACTGGGTGAACAATCTTGCTTCTCGGGTGAAGAAGGGCCGCACCGTGCGGGCGATCGGCATTCTCCATCTGGACAGCGACGGCACGCCGGTTCTCCGGGTGCGCAACTGCGACGAGGTGGTCTACGTGCCGCCCGTCCCGGTTTCTCTGGGTTCTCGCAGGAATCCCCGCACCGGCGATTTGATCTGGATTGCTGTCGGGGTGATGGTTCTGTCTGGAATCGGGCTTGCGGTGCTGCTGAAGAAGAGAAAAAAGTAAAAAATTATGCCGGGGGCGGTCAGCCCCCGGCATTCTTACATTAAATGTGTATGTACTGCTTATACGAGTTTTTAATAAAACGCTTAAAAGCGTTTTATTAGGCCGCAGGATTGC
>ERZ773224.3429-NODE-3429-length-14069-cov-5.841587_pt1 | contig 14069 bp, 18 predicted proteins | sample MGYA00580526_ERZ773224 | MGnify/ENA primary metagenome ERZ773224 (study PRJEB29015, sample SAMEA2737743) | human gut metagenome | biome: human gut; feature: human-associated habitat; material: faeces | place: China | collected 2012 ... | reverse complement strand
CTTCTTGTTTTGTCTCTTAAGTCGTCTAATAATATTTGTCCCAGTTTTTTATTGCCAACATTTACTGTTAGATAAATTGGTCTATTATTACTGTTTCCTCCATAATTAGATAACACATCTTCAAACATACCTATCATATTATTAGATTGAATGCTTATTGGTTTTATATTAGGACTTGTAGAAGAAATGCCCTGTATTGCTTCTGTGTTTATTGTATAAGACATCGTTCCTGCTAAATTTTCAATCTCATTTTTTACCTTTCCGACATTATCTTTGATTCCTTTAGTCATTAAGTCAATCATGTCTGGCATATATGTGTGAAAATTGCTTAGTGGTCCTTCTTCTGGTTCAGAGAAGCCTAACAAGTTTTTAATTTTGCTTGCAACCGAATTTACTGCACTAGTAACCTTATGTATGTTGTTTTTAATCCCCGAGGCCATATTACTTACTAAATCTGTTCCCCACGTTATTGCATTTCTACCTAGATTAGAAAAAGTATTTTTTATGCTATCGCCCCAATTTAAAACAATATTTTTAGCACCATTTAATCCTGTTGAAATATTGTTTTTTAGAAAATTTACAATGTTATTTACGTTCTGTGATGCATTGCTCCATGCTGAACTAATCTTGTTCTTTACATCATTTCCCCAATTTGAAATTGTCGTTTTGGTATTATTTGACCAGTTTGAAATATCGCTTTTTATTTCTGTGAATTTACTAGTTAGATTATTTTTAAGATCAATAAATGGTTGCTTTACTTTATCCCATATTCCTAGTAGTCCATTTTTTAAACCATCTATTATATATCCACCCATTTCTATCATAACAGTAGATGGTGAATGTATTCCAAATGCATTTTTAAATCCGTCTATGAAAGGCTTAAATATGTGATCATATATCCATTCGCCTATCATTAATGTTTGATCTATTATTCCTTTTAATATTCCTTGAACAATATTTCCTCCGCAGTCTTCAATTTCTTTTTGCCAAAATTCTTTTGACCATTCAAGTGCTTCATTAATCTTTTCTCCTATAACCATTCCAAGATTAACAAGACTGGCACATGCTGAACCCAATGCCTTAAATATTGCATCCACAACGTCATTCCAGTTAAAGCCTGTTATAAAATCTATTAAGCCTTGAACAATAGGACTCCAATCAAAGTCTTTGAAAAATGCTGTGACTCCATTAAATGCACCTTTAATGCCTGTACTTATTGTGTCTCCCAAAACTCCCCAATTGGTATTTTTGAAGAATCCATTTATTGTATTAGCTACAGCACTACCTAAACTTGACCAATTAAATGTATGAACAATCGATTGAGCGAAATAAATAGCTGTATTTATTCCTTGAGCAACGGTATTTCCTACTTGATTCCAATTAGTTGTTGCTATAAACCCGTTTAAAAGCTGTGTAATATTCGTTCCAATCTTTTTAACTGTATTTTGTACCTTCTCCCAAGGTACATTGTTCATAGCTTCATTTAGCTTTCCCCCAATCATTGCTCCAACTTCGTACCAATTACCATTTTTTATAGCATCTAATAAATTATTTGACGGATCTAATTTTGAAATATCTCCTATATTAGGACTCGTATTGCCATCATGGTCTCCAACATTATTAATTTCACTATGTACACTTGATAAACTCTTACTTGTGTTCTTAGCCTGTTTTTGAGCATTTTTAAATGCTGACGCACTTGCGTTGGCAAATATATTTACTCTAAATAACGCATATATAACTGATTGAACTGCTTTTAATAATTGATAAACGCAATTTGTTGCAAATTGAATTACTGGAGCTAATGCACTACCCATCGCATATTTCATATACTCAATATTTGCACTTAATTGTTTTGCTTGTGCATTCTGACTTGATAACCAACTTTGAGCACAATTACTTAATATTGAATATATTCCTCTTAATGAAAAAAGAGCTAAAGCATATTTCGCAACTTGCTTTACTCCTGATTTTATACTATCGCCTATATTAAATCCGCTTTTAAACTTTTTAAAAAATGCTCCTATTTGAGTACTAGCATTATTTATTCCTTTTGAAAAGTTTTGAAAGAAGCCCGTAGATGTAGAATCGTCATTCGCTATTTTTTCTTTTTTTTGATATAAGGCATCAAGTTCTACCTCTGCTTTAGCAATATCTTCATCACTTAATGTAATTTTCCCTGATTGAAAATCTCTTATTTTGTTTTCGATTTTATCGATTTTCAAATCTATTAATCTTATTTGATTTTCTGATTCTCCCATGTCGAAAGGATCTGTGTCATACCAATTACCAGTAAATAAATTTTTGAAACCTTCTTTAATTGTTGCCATTACTGGTTTTATTGATGCTATTTTGTCTTTAAGACTATCCCATGGTCCTTGTGATTCACTTGAGCTGCTTACCTCCTTAAGTTCAGTCATTCCGTTCTTTGCATCTTCTAATAATTTATTGTAAGTTTGTATTTCTTTGTTTAATTCTTTCTCTTGCTCACTTAATTTTATATATTCAGTATTTTCCCCTAAATTTTCCTTTACACTACCATCAGTATTTTTATTATCAAGATACATTTTATCTAGATTTTGTTTAACAAAGTCTAATTTTAACTTTCGGGCATTTATTTTTTCTTGTAGACTGTCTATTTGCTTTTGGGTTTGAGTTATTTGTTCTTTTGCATCTTTATTATTGATTTTTATAGATATATCATCGTTTTCAATACTCTTTTTTAAGTTCTTAATTTGCTTTTTAAATAATGGCATTTGTTGTTTTACTGCTTTCTGTAACTTTGACATATCAACGTTTGAAAGTTCTTCTTGAGTTTGTTTTATTGCAGTTTGCATTGCAGGTAATATTTTTTGAAACTCTTTTAATGCTTCTTCTACTTTTGCAGTTACTATTATCTCTATTTCTTCTACAGTCATTTAAATTCCTCCCTTCTTTCAATTTTTTGCATAATAAAAGACACTTACATAATGTAAGTGTCTATATTTTATTTTTTAACTTATTAATACATCGATGCTTCAACAATTTTAAATGTAGCTTCTTGCATTGCATCAATTTTATCTGAAGAAACGTATGTGAATATATCAAAATTCTGGCTTTGTCCTGAGCCTAAATCATTTGCATAAACATAATCTTCTTTGATTCTCGAACCATCACTATCAACAGCCTCTATATGAAAACTGAATGACTTTTTATCGTTAGTCTTATTTGTTACTTTGATAGTAAGTTTGGTCTCTGTAAGACCATATTCTCCTTTATTTACTTCAAAGTTTCCCAACTGTACATCTACGTCATTAGCTAAAACTTCTTCAGTACTATTTCCTGTTGCCTTATCAAAATTACTACTAACTTCATTTAGTCCATCCCCTAAAGCCTTCTGTGCACTTAATGTAATAACCATTGCCAAAATACATAAAATGATTCCCGCTACAGCTTGACCTTTGCTAGCTTTCTTGATTAGTGATATTATTGCAAATATTGCTCCAATCAAGCCTAATATAAAAGATACATTGTTTACAATTGGGATAAATGATGTACAAACTCCTATTATTCCTAATACTAAACTAGCTGTTCCAAATCCACTTTTCTTTTTCTCCATTTAAAGCTCCTCCTTTTATTATAATTATAAAAGAAGTTTAACACATTACATCTGTCGAAGTCTGTCATTTTTTGTCGAACAATATAAATTTATTTTTTTTGCTAACTTTACCCTTTGAAAAGCCTTTTTTGTTCTTCTAAGGTTTGCTCTTCTTCTTGAGTATCAAAAAGTTCTTTATAACTATCTCTAATCAATATTATTTTAGCATTAGGATTCATACAGTTACCTACTATTAATTTGTTGGTTACTGCTTCTTGTAAATCTATCTTCTCTATAAGATTGTCATTTTTTCTTACCAAATTAGCTTGACAATATGTCTTTATTTCAGAATACCTACAGTTCCAAAATTCGTTTGGTTTCATTCCTAAATAATATGCTAATATTGCTAAAGACTCAATTAATTCTACTACATTGCTTGATTCTTTTATTCTTGTATTTATATCTCTTAAGCTTTTGATATAACTTGTTCTGCCATTTTGCTTACTGCAACTTCTGCTGATTTTTGAATTAATTCGTTCATATTCAGAGTTGACAATGGATTTGATGTCATTTCTTTTAGTTCTTTCTTTGACATCTTTTTCCTGAAAAAACCCTCATCATTCAAAGCCTCCGCAATCTTCTCATATAAGCCACTAATTGTCATGTTTTCTGCTCTACACTCATCTATAAAGTCGTATACATCACTAGATTTTGTAAAGAAACTCTCTCCATTTTCATTTTCTGCCAATTTAAATAGTATTTTAGATAACGCTTCTGGATCTAAAATAGAATACGCCTTTGTAAAAGCTTCTTCAAAGTTTTTGTTATTGAGTAGATTAGCTATTTCTACTATTTTTCTTGTTTTTAGTACTAAATTAATCGTTTTGTTTTTTGTCTCTATTATCATTTATTTTCTCTCCTTTGCAAAAGAGAGAGAGCTCTTAGACCCTCTCTTAAAATTTTGTTGAATCTCCTTCGACTGGATATCCGTCTGTTTCTACTACTTTTGACTCTTTATATACTCTCATTGTATCTTTTATAAAGTCTCCATCGTTCATTTCTTGACCTGCTATATCAACAGTACATTTTACTGACTGAACTAATGGCTTATTTGCAACTGATGCTGTTGTTTCTGGATATTCTAAAAATAAGAATATTTTTGTATCTGCATCAGCAATAGCTTGAATAGCTTTATGCGTTTTTTGTATAAACATCATTTCTATGTCAACAGTTTCTGCTTTTCTTTTTCCTTTTGCCATTCTTTCTTCTTCTAAATCTAAAGCACTATATGTTTGTCCTTCTTTTAATGTTTTTAGTTGTCCTACTTTTTGAACGTAACCTATATCAGTTCTATCTCCTGTTAATGTTGTTGCATAAGACACTTTCGCTTTCATTGCTACTTGTGGTGTTGTTGTTTTTTCTGTTTCTTGTCCATCTCCCATTTTAAATTCCTCCTTATTTTAAATTAAAAGAGGCCGTTATTGAATTATAACGAACCTCAAATGTTATCGTTATACCGTATTTTTGCAGTATAGAGTCATATACTGCTGGACTGGTATTTGTCCCCATAAAATTATATTCTTGAAGTTTTGTATCAACTTCATCTGTCATTTGCATAGCTTGGCGTTGCTTTTCATTCCAACAAGTTATAGATATTTGGAATGTAGAACGAATAGGGAATGCATTTTCTGTCAAATTCACAGATTTTAAAGGTGTATGTAATTCCAGGCAAGGGAACTTACTCGTTGTTGTTGGATTTGTTAGTATTTGTTTGTATTTTAATGAATCTAGCTTGTCATACACTAAATCGCTAAATTCTTTTATACTTAAATCTTTCATTTACATACCTCCTTTAACATTGCTTCTATTTTCTTTTTTACAATATCTGCATTCTCTTCTCTACTTTGAAAACTAGCATCACCCATGAAGTGATTTGCTTTCATTCCGTGAGCAATATAAAAATCTACTCCTTGAATATTTACTATTGGATAGCCCAGTGCCTTTTCTACTTTAGAAACTGGTATAAACCATTCTGTATAGCCACTTTGAATGAAATGTTTTGATTTTCCCACATGTTCCATCTCCGCATTTGCACCCGTTCCAAAATATTCAAAAAATAGATACGAGACTCCATTAGACATAAATTTTGAAGGGTCCGCATAAACACGCCCCTTCACTTCTTTAGTTGACATATCAACCATTTCGACTAATATACCTTCTTCATTATGCCCTTTTTCTAGCCTTATAGCATACCCTCTAATGTTTCTTAGTACGTCTTCAGTTATCTCTTTAGCTATTTGTGGCAATTTTTGAGTTATAGCATTTATATTTTTGAAATTATGTTTTACTTTAATGTTACAGCTTATCATTCTTGCACCTTCTCACATATATATAAATAAGTATTTCCGATTTTATTTTTATCGGTTATTTTATATTGAGGCTTAAACTCCTCTAATTTTGAGACATCTTCAAATGATATTCCATTACCTTTTTGTATGTCATATTCATTTGTTGTTCTTGCCTTATAAGTGCTATAATCAACTTCGCCAGTAGACTTTCTATCTAGTTCACTTACATCATTCTGCATATTTAACCAAGCTTGTCCTTTATATTTCCATACTTTTTCGGGTTCTCCGTGGTCTTCTATCTCTTCATATTCTGATATATATACTTTTGTTAAATCTCGTAATAACATTATTTAATCCTCCTTAATCCAGACTTTATAATGTCATTTCTTAGCTTGTCTATAATATCTTCAAATGATGCTGAAATAGAACCTTCATTTCGACTTGTTAAGCCTTCTGCTCCCCTTGAAAGATATATTGCTTTTGTTGCTTTCTTTATATATGGAAATAGTTTTGTGTCATCTTTTTGTCTATTAGAAATATCAGAGGCAATAGAACTAACTTCTTCTAATATATCCATTAAAACCTCTTCATCTTTTTTATAGTTAGCTCCTAAATCGGCTACTATTTTGTCTATACTATTATCCATCTTCTATTGCCTCCTTAATTATTCTTTTTCCGTTTTTGGTTCAGTTTCTTTTGCCTTTTCTTTTTTAACTTTTGGTTCAGTTTCTTTTGCCTCTTTATTTATTCTTAGTCCTATAAATGTTGCCATCTTATTCACCTCCTAACCTTCATATGAGCAATATACACCAGCTAGTTTGTTTTCGTATACATGTCCATATAAGTTATTGTTTCTATATTTGAACACATTGCTATCTCCGTTTTGGTCTTCATCTGGTGTAAAGTATTTGATGAATTGATCCATTGCAGTAACAGCAGCAGATTTCTCAACACATAAGAAGTTAATATCTCTTCCTCCTTCTACCAACTCATAATAATCTGATGTTGATGGATTTCCTGTTGGAGAGCCAACTTTTGAATAAGTGCCAGAACTTTCTGTATAATATGCCTTTCCTGATACTACAGCTGTATCTTTTGACTTAACATATGTGTCTTTTGCTTTTTGATATCCGTAATTTTCTTTTCCATCATTTAATGTTACTGCTGTATACATTCTTGTTTGAGGAACTTCAATTATTGTTGCAAATCTTTCTAAAACTTTCTTTGATTTAGTTGTATCTAAGTCATCTATCATTCCCTTCAGTGTTGGTGTTATGAATAAAATTCTATTTTCAGTTGAAACTTCATCCTCATCCATTTTATTTGTACATGCTCTTAACGCACTTACAACTCCTGCACCGTCAGAAATTGTTTCTTTCTTTCTTGATATTCCATCTACTCCTGCAATTTTTGCAATTCTTGCTGCATCAGTTTCTGGAACAACTTTTGTTCTTACAAATTCTCCAGATAATCTAGCAAAAGGTAGTCCTAATGCTTCTTGATTATCTAATCTGTCAATTCTTAAATCTTGACTTCTTTCTTTGTCGTATTTTACTGTTTCCCATTTGAAACTTGTTGAACCTTTTGTGTATCCATCATTTCTTGAGAAATCTCCTAAACCGTCCATATCTAGTTTAGCTACTTTTATTTCTCCGTTTAGTCCTTTTTGTACTGTTGTTTCATCTCCATCTAAGATAGATGTTTTTGCTTCATTCTTGTATACCTCGTCCAATTTAGGTAGGTAAATTGTTGATAATTCAATATTGTTCATTTTTTATTCTTCCTTTCTTATTTTAGTCCCATTGCCTTTCTTATTGCTTCATCAGCACTTGACTTATTACCAGATGGGTCCGGATTGTATGGTGGTTTTTCTTTTGACCACTCATTTACTGCTTTTTCTACAATTCTGTCTTGAATTGCTTTTATGAGCTTTGTCTTTTCTTGTAATTGCTCTGCTGTCATGTTTTCATAGTCAAATAAATTTAGAAATTCCGGATCAAATGCTGTATCTTGTGTTGTTGCTATTTTTAAAGCTTCATCTTTCAAGTCTCTAGCATTTAACTTTCTTTGAATTTCTTGATTGACTTCTTCTTGCTTCTTCAATTGATATTGAAGTTTTTGAGTTTCGTTCATCTGAGCTAACTTTTCAGCTTCTGATTTTTGTGTATCTCTTTCTAATTCCCATTGCTTCCTTGCATTTTCAATAGCTGTTTTATTAGAACTTGATACTCTTGAATCTAAAAAAGATTGAAGTCCTTTGTCAGTTTTTATAAGTTCTTCATAATTTACTTTTTCAGTTCCTTTTTCTGTTCCCTTTGAGTTCTCTGCCTCAGAGTTAACATTTGTATTATTGTCTTGATCCATGTTTTCCTCCTTGCCCCTTTAGTACACTGCCTAAAGTTGCTTTATTGTTATTTTGTTTATTTTATAAGGCCTAACTACAAGAAAAACGGCATAAAAAATAGACGTACGTCTACGTCTAAAAATTTATAATTATAAAATGTTAATAACTTATTTATTTTTTTCTTTAATATTAAGATATATTGCATATCCTATTATTCCTGCTAATTCTGTTAATATTGTGACTATTACTCCACACCAAAATGGATTTATATACATATTTCCACCTTCTTTCCATAATAAAAGCACCTACTTCTTAGTAAGTGCTATTTGTTTTTTCTTATTTGAACTGGTTTTTGTATGCTATCGTATTTATTAGTTAATTCTTCTAATTTATTTTTTATTCTTTTATCTATTTTTTTTATATCAAAACCATTAGGATATATGACCATCATTTTTTTTACTGCTTCTATATATCTTTCCGAATTTAAAACATATTGTACTTGTTCTTCTGTCATTTCAAAACCTCCTTAATGTAATTATATAATTCTATATCTTTTCTTTTTAGTAATTTATTTTCTTCAAAATAACATCTAAATCCTTCTGAAAAATATTCTCCTAATGTTCTTGTGTTAAACTTGTATGTATTATAATCTATAATATAATTGTCATCTATATCATTGTCATATATTCTTCTTTGATATTCTGATATAAACTTTCCTGTATCATTCAAAAACATATTATCTTGATAATACTTTATATTTTGTGTATCTGTTATTATATTTATATCCTCTAATCCTTTTTTCTGTATTTCTATGTACTTTTTATCATGTAATAAATCTAATTTTGTTTCTATTGTATGACCTATTTCGTGTAATATCTCATATTTATCACTATCTTTTAATAGATATATTATATCCTTTCTCCTATCATAGCAACTATTATCTTTAGATATTTTAAATTTTGTATCTTTTATAAGTCCTTGAATTTTTATTGGTAATGCTTTTATAGCTTTTTTTATATTACTATCTAGATTTTTGCTATTAGTATAATTATTTTTTCTTATATAATCAATATTATTATACTCTGCTTGTTTTTGTTTTTCAACTGGTGGCAAATATCTTATTGTACTTCGGCACCAGTGCCAATAATACATTATTGGAGGTAGATTAATTCCGAGGTACAAGCCCTTTTACACTAACTGGCATAAGCTTAACATCTTTTTTACTATTGCCCCAATATCTATCGAATTTATTTTCTTTGTTTATATAGAATCTCATCATATTCATTGATTGACACATTTCTGTACTATGTTCATCCGTTACTGCCCAAAATTCTACTTGTGCATCATCGTCTGCATTTGATTTTATTCCTTCTACTTTAGCTAAATTGTTTAGTCCTATCATTTGCATATCAACTGCACCTGATATTTTATCTCCATTTATATTAAGTTTTTGATTGTTTTGTCTATTTATTAATGTTTGAAAATCACTAGAATCAATTTCTAGATCTTTTTGCTGTTGCATATTTAAAATTGCTTGTTTGTATACTTGTTGGGCATTATATTGTATTGTTGCTTCAATGTATTGTTTCCAGTTAAAACCACTATAATTGGGTTGGTCTAATAATGCAAGAAATAAAGCCATCTCTAATATTGATGGCTTTTTCTTTTTAGTTACTTCTTGTTGTCCTTGTTCATAGTAGTAGTTAGCATCTTCGTACATTATCTGTTCTTCTTGTTTTTCAAGCTTGTTTTGTTCTTCTATATATGCACTGTATATTAGTAATTCTAGTATTTCACTGTTTTTTACTCTTGTTTTTCTATAAATATTGTTTGCTAATGCTCCAAAATAACCAGTCAACAGTTTTTGTTCTTTCCATTGCTCTATATATGTATTTATTCTTTTTTTAGTTTTATTATCAGCAATATTATAGATGTTTTCGGTTGTAAAATTAAATGTATCAAAGATTTCTTGAAGTCTGTTCTGTGTTTGTTTTGATGTTTTATTATATAGTTGTTTTAAATGTCTCATATAATTATCATGTACTTTCCACATATAAAACACCTCTATTCTTTATTGATTTGCTTATTACCAACTTTTGTTTGCTCTTTCTTATTGTCTGCTGTTAGTTTTTGTGCTTTTTGTGTCTCTGTCAAATCTGTTACTTTATCGTCCTGTTTGTCTTCTTTGTTATCTTGCTCTACTCCTGTTTGTCCCATCATTTGCATTTGTTGTAAATTCTTTTGAATATTCTCTTCATTTTGTTTATCCATTTCAGCAATTTCTGATTCTGCATCTAATCCAAATGGTAAATGACTTATAATTGATTTATCACTTATTAAGCCTCTTAATTTTAACCAAGCATTTGTTAAGCTTTCTGTATCTGTAGGCAAATTACGTATTAATATAACATCTATATCTCTAAAGTCATACTCTTTATTTTTCTTTAGATTAATTCTTGCTGTTATCATTTCCCACATTCTTAAATATTCTTTTCTAAACAAATGATGTGCTTGCTGTAGCACTTGTTCTAGAGGGAAAAATTTCTTTTCCAACGCAGCTGCATTATCCGCATCAGTAAACCCTTGGTCAGTTACATTTGGAACACCAGCAATCATAAGAGCCATATCTAAACATGTTTTTTTATGATTTTCCGATGCAGTATCGTTTATATCTTTTATAATCCAATCAATATCTCCATCTTTATCTGGAGTATAAAATACTTTTGCATTTAAAACAGCTTCATCTTCTTGTATTCTCGCTGGATTTTTTGTCATTATTATATTCCCCGCTTCATCTTTTTGCTCTTCTCCATTCTCATCAGTAACTGGTATTAATGGTTCGTTTACTGGAGAAAAACCTGTTATTTTCAATTTTGCATTATCGTTATAATCAAAAATATTTGCATTATTTTCAATCACTTTTTCATTTTTATTTATTAAAGTTATAACATTTTCAAAAAATGACATTCCATAGGGGTTTTCTACAGCAAAACAAGGTAAGTCTGTCCATCTTACAGGTTTATTGCTACCGTCTACCTCTTCAAACTTATATTCAGCATTTTCTGTAATGGCTTTCTTTTCTACTCCATCTATAAATTGTTTTTTATAGTCTTTTGTTATTATTTCTAGATGTGTCTCAATTCCACCTGTCTCTGTATTTTCGTACCAGCACCTCAATAGTCCCACTTTTGTACTAGGTACATCATAGTTCCATATAGCTACTGTATTCAAGCTTGAAACATTGGCATATACTTCTTCGTTACTCTTATTTTCATACACCAGTCCATAACATGCTCCAGTTGTAATATAATCAAGTACACAATCATAAAAAAAGCTACCATTGTCATTATATTTTGCAATATAATCAATAATAGCTTGATAGTCTTCTGGATCATTCTTCTCTCCAAAAATCCTTTTAAATATTCTATTTAAAATTCCTTTTTGAGTTTCATTTATGTTCTTAACTTTAAATTGAGGCTCTTTTCCTCCAAAATATCCACTTGCAATAATACTTATATAATATTCAAGTGCAACAACAACATCTTTTTTATCATATTTCCTTGTAAATCTATCTTGTAGATATTTTCTATGCATAAATATTGGCAATGCTTTTCCCCATAATATGCTTATATTTTGATTTATGTTTTCTTCATTTAGGAACTCATCTTTATATTGTACTTTTTCTACGAAACTCATTTTGATTCTCCTTTACATTATATTGTTATATCCAAATTGTATTGTATTTGGTCTTGGATGTTCATATACACCCGTTAAGCAATCCTCAGCATCATCATGTTCATTCTTTCCAGTTCTTACATAATGTTTTAAATGTTTTGCAAATTCTGGCCATCTATCTTCCCAATTAATCGGGAAATATATATTATTCATCACTCCAGTTGAATTGCTTAATATTCTTGCGACTTTATTTTCTCCCTGATGAAACCAATTTACTTTTGTGTGAGTATTCTTTAACTCCTTTAGCTCTTTTTGTACGTTCCTTGCAAATCCTCGTCCACCGTTATTGCTTTCTATATTGGCATTTCCCACATTATCTTTTGTTAACATTCTAGCTACAGCAGGTTCCGTTACTTCCATAGATTCTTGTGTATAAATAACGTCTAAGATGTAGTATTCGTTATTATACATTTGGTAATCTATTGAACATAAATAATCATTACCTTCATCAGCAGTGTCTGTATAGTTCATAATATAATGTGCTGGCGGTAATTTTTCATAAGTTTTAAATGTTGTGTATAATCTGTTTTTTACATCTATTGGTTCTTGTTGATAGTTGGCATATATAATGTCTTTGTTCATATTTTTAGTTTTTAATTTATAATCTTCTTTATTTAATATTGCATCACATAACATTGAGCCATCTTCTTGAACTGCTTTATAGTTTATATGTCTCACATTGTCATAGTTTTCTAATATGTAACCTGCTAAGTCATTACTAGACCATCTTGTCATAATAATTATTAGTTTAAATCCTGTTTCAGTTCTTGATAGCATTGTATTATTAAACCAGTCTATTTGCTTTTGCAAAACATTCTCATTGTATGCCTCCTCCACATTCTTTATTAAGTCATCTATTATCATTAAAGTACAACCAAAACCAGTTGCAGTTCCTTTTGGCGATGTTGCTAAATAATTTGCTTGTCCACTTCCATCTAATGCCCATTTATTTGCACTAGATTCGCCAAATTTTATTTTTGTATTAGGAAATATGTTATTATATACTATTATTCCTTCTGTCTTTTCTGATGCTATTGTGTCTCTTACTGATTTTGCAAATGTAGTTGATAATATTTCATTGTATGAGCCAGTCATTACTTTTTCTTTATTATTGTTTCCAAAAACCCATTCAACCAATTTCCCTGCTGTTCTTGATTTGCCATGTCTAGGTGGCATATTTATTACACAAATTCTATCATCACTTTCATAGAAGTCTTGCAATTCATTACACATATTCTTCAAGAATTGTCTATCATCTTTATAAAAATCTGGTGCAGTTAATTTGCAGTATTCAAAAAAATCACGTCTGGCTAGTTCCAAACGTGCTTGCTTTTTTAATTCTTCTTTTAGGTTATTATTCATTCAATATCTTTCTCAGTTCTTCTATTGACATCCCTGAAAATGGATTATTTGTATTAACATTGCCATCAATTGTTACTTTTTCTTTAAACATTCCTAAATGTTTTCCTAGCAATTCAAGAGCTTTTGTTTTATCTAATAGTTTTACTTTTTGAGTGTCTCCTATTTTTTCTCTGTCATCTCTATATCCTTCGTATTCTTCTAATGTTTCTAATGATGATATTGCCCCTGCAGTTTCACTATCCATATCAGCTATGTTTTTTAATTGTCCATTTTCTGTATATAGTTTTCTTATGTCTAAAAATGCTATTTTAGCCAGCTCTTTTATTACCATGTCTTGAGTTATTTCAGTTCTTTTTTCTCGTTCTTTCATTCTTTCTGATATGTATTCTTGAACCTTAGTATTTCTTAGTAATTTGCTACCATTCACATTGGCTGTTTCATCTTTTTTGCACCTTGAATAAGCAACCTTATATGCTCTTGTTGCATTAAGGTCTATTAAATACTCATCGCAAAATCTTTTCTGTGCATTTGTCAATTGAATCACCTCTTTTGTCTGTATCTTATTTTTCTATTCAGCTAAATAGATATGTTTTTGGAATTATAGCTATAATTTCTCTACTATCTTTCTTATAAATTATTAAATCGTCATTCTTCTATTAACCATTCCGTATTATTTATTTTAAATTTCATCTTTATCCTCACA
>ERZ773224.3425-NODE-3425-length-14084-cov-6.590919_pt1 | contig 14084 bp, 11 predicted proteins | sample MGYA00580526_ERZ773224 | MGnify/ENA primary metagenome ERZ773224 (study PRJEB29015, sample SAMEA2737743) | human gut metagenome | biome: human gut; feature: human-associated habitat; material: faeces | place: China | collected 2012 ... | reverse complement strand
ATTTACAGACGAAAAAACAGCAGAAGAACAAGTTGTACAAGTATTAAACTTTGATATACACTTAAAAAAGGACTTTAGAGGAAAAAGATATGTAGAAAGAATTACAGAATGTATTCCAATAGAAGACAAAAATGAATACACATTTGACCACAGAAAAGAAAAAACATTAGAAGGAAAATTTGATAAATTCTTTGACAATGCAACACATTACTTTGAAAAAGTTACAGACAAGCAATTATATACATACAGAAACATACTAGAATACGTAGATGGAGAATATCTAATAACAAACCCAATAACAGAAGAAAACCTACGTGGTATGAGAGAAAATATGGACGATTCAGATTTGGAACAATTTGATGCGTTTGTAGAAAAACACTGGAAAAAGCCATCAAGAGTTGCAGTAGCGGTAAACAGCACAGAAGACATAACAGAAGAAAAACCAAAAAGAAGAGGTAGAAAACCAAAGATAGAGCAATAATAATCAGGAGGTGAAATACAAGTGTCAAACCAAGTTATCTTTATAATAATGGGGGTATCAGTTGCATTAATGGTTGTAATAGGAATTGCCTATTATATAATGAACAAAAAAATGCAAGGATCAGAATATAAAAAGATACAAAAACTACAAAGAGGAACAAAAGCAAGTGCATTCTCATCAGAAATAATGTATCAAAAATTATATATATTCTTTTCTAGAGTCCCATTCATAAAAAGATATGTATTAAAATTAAGAAGAAGATTAGAAATATTAAATATAGATGACGAATACATAACAAGACGTGACGTAGCAAAAATATTAACAAAAGCACTTGTAATATTAATACCACTTATTATTATTACAATCTTAGTAACCAAAAGCAATTACTTATTAATGTTCATTTTATTAATATTTGAATTATTTATGATAGATATTTTAATGGAGGGGTCTGTAGACAAAAAAGACAATGAATTACTTACACAACAATTAGATTTCTTCTCAGAAATAAGACACGCATATCATGAATTCAACATGGTTGAAGAAGCAATATATCAAGTATCACAAGATGACGAAAAAGAAATATCAAGACAAGGCGAAAAAATTTACGAGATATTAACTTCAGACGACCCAGAAACAGAACTAGAAAAATATTATGATGTTGCACCAAACAACTACTTAAAAGAATTTGCCGGAATATCATACTTAACAAAAGAATTTGGTGATAGAAAAATAGATGGTGCATCATTATACCTAAAAAATGTTGACAATATAACACAAGAAATGCAAATTGAAATATTAAAAAGAGATAAATTAAACTATGTATTTAGAAGTTTATCATTTATTTCAATAGCACCAGTATTATTACTAGAACCAATAAAAAGTTGGGCAGTATCAAACTTCTCATTTGTTAAGAACTGGTATTATGGAAAATCAGGAATGATAGTCCAAATATTGATATTAATAATAACATTCATATCATACATATTAGTTAGAAAACTAAAAGACAATGGTTCAGTAAATATGAACACACAAAATACAGAAAATCCATGGCAAGCAAAATTATATAAAAATAAATTTGCAAAAAAAATAATAGACTTATTCCTACCAAAAGATGGAACAAAAGAATACAAAAAAGTAAAACAATTATTAACAGATGCAGCTTCACCATTAAAAATGGAATGGGTATACATAAATAGAATAGCACTATCAATAGTAACATTTGTAGTATCAATATTTGTATTTATGTATTTGCATCAAATAGCAATAGACTACGAATACACACAACCGACAACAGACTATAACTTAATAAGCATGTCGACAAAAGACGAAGCAAAAGCAATGGAATTAACAAAACAAGATAATGTTTTTTTGGATATGTTTAGAGGAAAACTAGACACAACACAACAAGACATAGAAAGAGCTTTATCAAAATCAAAATACTATCAAGACTCAACAGACGAAGAAATAGAAACAGCAGCCAAAAGAATACTTGGAAAACTACAAGTTGTAAATAGTGAATCATTCCAATGGTTTGAACTATTACTAGCATTTGTATTTGCAATAATAGGATATATGAGCCCTATCTGGTTGCTAATGTTCCAAGCAAAAATGAGACAACTAGAAATGGAAGACGAAGTAATGCAATTCCAAACAATTATACTTATGCTTATGAGAATTGAAAGAATAAATGTAGAAATGATGCTTGAATGGCTAGAAAGATATTCAAACATATTCAAAAGTCAAATTACAAGATGTGTTAATGACTATGAATCTGGTGCTTGGGAAGCACTAGAAAACCTAAAAAATGACATATCATACTTGCCACTAATAAGAATTGTAGAAAGTATGCAAGCAGCAGTTGAAAAAATACCAATCAAAGACGCATTTGATGAGTTAGACTCAGAAAGAGAATACTACAGAGACAAAAGAAAAGAATCAAACGAAAGATTGATAAAAAGACAAGGCATGATAGGAAAAGTAATAGGTTTTGCACCTATGATATGCTTATTTGTTGGATACTTAATAATACCATTAGTATTTATAGGATTAACATCAATGTCAAGTACGTTCTCAAGTATGTCATCAAGTAGTTTCTAAAAACAGGCTTAAGTTGAATTTGGTTTCAACTTAGGCAATGTTAGAAAGGATAATAGATTATGGAAAATGCTTCAAAAGCACTTTTAATGGCAGGTGGAATGCTTATAGCACTATTAGTTATTGGTGCACTTTTATTGGCATTTAACCAAATTGGCGATTATGAAAAAGGTAAATCATCTATGACAAAAAGTTCACAGGTTGCGGATTTTAATAAGGAATTTGGAAAATATTCTGGAGACGATATTAAAGGATATGATATTTTAACTCTTATAAATAAAGCAGTTGACTTTAACTCAAGAAAAGATATACCAACTCAAGATGGAGCAAACTATGTGGATTATAGTAAAACAATGACAATTACACTTAAAAATATGAAAGCATTTATAAGCAAACATGGTACAGGTGATAAAGATGAGTGGCTAAATGATAAACAAGATGTATATGCAATAACAAGTGCAAATGATACAATACCTAAAGGAATAGAAACATTTACAGGACTAGAAAATACATACAAAATACAAAGATTACGTAGTTTGTCAGCAAACTATGAATCAGTATATGAAAAAAAAGAAAAAAGTGTAAAAGATATTATTGGAGTAAGTGATACCAGACTTGAAGGCGATGCCGGAAAAAAGATTATAAAACAATATAGAGAATATTCAGAATTTAAAAGTTCAACATTTAAAAGTACAGATACACAATATAGTGGAGACCAAATAATAGGTTTAACATTTGAATATGTTAATCAATAAAATAAGGAGTAAAGTATGGAAAATGCATCAAATGCCTTACTTATAGCGGGTGGAGTATTAATAGGTGTGCTTATATTATCACTAGCAGTTTATTTATTTGCAGATTTTGGTTCAACATCTGCAGACATAAACCAAAGAACAACAGAACAACAACTGGCACAATTTAATTCAAAATTTACAGTATATGAATCATCAGATTTTAAATGGACAATTTATGATATTGTAACAGTAGCAGGCTATGCACACGAAAATAATAAATATTATACAGACAATATGACAGAAGCAGAAGCAAATTCCGCCGATTTTAATAATAATTACAAAATTACAGTTAAATTAAAAGGTAGCCAAATATTTAGTTATACAGAAAATATTCAAGATTATATGGCAGATAATTATAATAGTATGATACATGACGAAGTAACGAAGAATACTGTATTGCCAAAATATAACTGTGTTATATCATATCATGATAATGGAAGAGTAAGCACAATAATATTTAATTGTAAAACATAAAAATAATAAAAAGATATTGAAAAAAAAATACATAAATAGTATAATAAAAAGGATGAAAGATGAAAAAAATAGTTTTATTTTTTGCAATGATAATAATTGTAGTTTGTGGAGTTTCATACATATTTTTAAATTACAAAGCAAATTACAATACATCAAAAAAAGCAAATCTAGAATTTGAAAATTATCTTAATGTAGAAGTTTCTGGAACAGACTTAGTAACAGTTATGAACAGAGCAATAGACAGCAACGAAAAAAATGAAGTAGAGAAAAACAACAAAGGAATTTACAAAGATAATGAAAAAAATTCTATAAGTATAGAAGTTAAAATAACAGATAATGATACAATATACCAAATGGAAACATTTGATAAAAGTGGAATGCAAAAGTTTTTAGCAAACTATGGAAGCATAAAATTTAAATGTACAAGTATTGAATATCATCAATCAACAAAAAAGGTAAAACATATGTTATTTGAACAAATTTCTAATTAATTAAGTTTTTAATGTTACTAATATGAAATTAGTATTTTAAAATAAAAAATAAAAAACAAAGGAGGAAAAAAACATGGAGAATGCATCAAAAGCATTGATTATAGCAGGAGCTATATTGTTATCAATTCTATTAATATCTTTAGGTATAATGGTATTTACCCAAGCGCAAGACGCAACAAAAAATAGTGGTATGGGTCAAGCACAAGTATCTACATTTAATAGCAAGTTTTCTAAATATGAGGGAAAAAAGATAAAGGGATCAGAAGTCAGAGGCTTAATACAAGAAATTATTGCAAGCAATGGAGATGAAAATAATCAAAATGCAAAACCAGCAAGAACTATTTCAGTTACAGGTGCAATAACTGATACAAATAATACGACAAATATTAAGGCTTCTAAGTCATATGAGATATCACTTACCCAGTATAATACTGAAGGTTATGTAACTCAGATTACAATTACAGAAGTAAAATAATTAATTTATAAGGAGGAATAATAATGGAAAACGCAGCAGACGCAATAAAAATGGCAGGAGCCGTATTACTATTTGTACTAGCATTATCCATTATTATTCCGTTTTTTTCACAAGCAAGAGAAACAACGGACTTAATATTGGACGCTAGAGACAGAGAAACAACATACATAAATGGAAACTATTATTACAAAGCAACAGGAAACGAAAGACAAGTAGGATGGGAAACAATATTGCCAACAGTAATGAGAGCATACTTAGAAAATTATAAAATAGTATTTAAAGGCCTATCAGATCCAATTTACAAAATAAAATTAGATGGAAAAATAATTGATAAATATTCATTAGACCTAGAAACAAACAATGGGACAGAATATGAAAATGTAGCATTAGCAAATGAGGACCAAAAAGCTGAATTTTTATGTGGAATTTTATACCATAATAGAACAAATTACGAAGATTTTAATAAAAAATTTAATATAGAAATAGGAAGTAGATCCCTAAGTGATATGTTAAAAGGAAAAACAATAACAGAAAAATTAGGCGTTTACTATCAAAATGATTCAGATATACCAGATGTAAACAAAACACAAAAAAGAATTATAACATATACAATAAAATAATAACAAACATATGTAAATGCAAATATAAAAAAGGAGGTTAAAATGAGTGATACATTCATAACGGTAATAGCAATTTTGTTAGCAGTAGTATTATTAGTTGTAGTACCATTACAAGTTACATCACAAAGAGTTGACACTATGTCTAAACTTGATGTTGACACATTAACTTCCGATTTTGTTGAGCAAATACGAACTACGGGATCATTAACAAAAGATGATTATTATAATTTTAAACAAAAACTAACATCAACTGGAAACACATATGATGTTAATATGGAATTTAAAATTCTAGATGAAAATCCAGGTAAAAAAACAACACAGGTAACAAGAGACAAAATAGGAGAAAACGTATATTATTCAGTATATACGGCACAAGTAGAAAAAACACTTGAAGATGAAAAAAATGATGGAAAATATTCACTAAAAGAAGGAGACTTAGTATCTGTAACAGTAAGAAATACAAACCTAACAATAGGACAACAAATGAAAAATTTTGTATATAAAGTTGTAGGAAATGATACATATACAATTGCAGCATCAAAAAGTGGACTGGTAACAGCAAGTGGTGCAACATCAACAATATTAAGTAATAGCGTAGACAAACCAGAAATAACAGCAATATTTAAAGAAAATGATGCAAAAGGAAATGTCATAACAAAAAATAACACAAACTCATCAGAATTAACAAACAAATGGACAAATCAAAATGTATATGTAGAACTATCAAGCAAAGATAATTATGCTGTAGAATTGTTATTTTATAGAAGAAATTACAAAAATAGTACAGATTACAATGGATATGACCAAATATCAAATAACTTTACATTAACAGACCAGGGAGTACATGAATATCAAGTGTTTTGGAAATCAAGTTTATTAGTATCGCAATCACAATATTCAGAAATAAAAAAATTAACAGTAAGAATAGATAAAACAAAGCCAACATTAAACATTAGTACAACAGAAGCAGTATCAAATTCAAAAAATATAAATGTAAGCGCAAGTGATACAGGAGGAAGTGGAATAGCAGGATACTGTCATAAATGGTCAGAACCAAATCAAACACCATCATTAAATGGCGGAGAAGAATGGTCAGGAAATAATTTTATAACTGCAAACCCAGAAAATAATGACAAAAAATGTACAGTGTGGGTAAAAGACAATGCAGGGAATATATCAGATGCAAAAAGTATAATCGTACATAATATAGTAAAACCTGTAACAAAAGTAAGCCTAAATGGAGCAATAATAAAACAAGGGGAAACGGCAACATTAAAAGCAATATTAGAGGGCGGAAATGACTTTAAAAACATAAAATTTGAATCTTCAAATAACTCAATTGCAACGGTTGGTTCAAATGGAAAAGAAGTAAACGTAAGAGTAACAGGAAAAAGCGCAGGAAAAGCAACAATAAAATGTACAGTAACAAATCATGATAATACAACACAAACAGTCGAGGCGACAGTTACAGTAACATCAATAGCATTTAATCCAAATAGTGGAACATATAAAATTTCATATACAGATAAATCTGATAGAGTTACATTAAGAAGCAGAGTAAATGTATATGGGGAACCAAGCAAAACAGAATATGCATGGTCAAACTCAAATAATCAAGTACCAAACAATTGGCAACAATTTACAACTGGAAATGAAGTAACAAATATAGTTTCAAATCCAGGAAATTACTATTTATGGATACGTGCTACAGACCAATATAATAATTCTGTGACATATGTAAGTAACAATTTTTATGTAAAATACAAAGTGCCAGATGCGTCCTTAATTAATATAGGATATAGTAATAAAAATTGGACAAACCAAAATGTTTATGTTACATTAAATTCAAACGTAAGAGAGTACAAAATACAGATTAGCACAAATGGAAAAGATTGGAATTATGCAACATCATATACGTTTGTTGCAAATGGTACAATCTATGTAAGATTTTATGATGAACAAACAAAAGAGGCTGGAAGTATAAGAACAGTATCTGTAACAAATATTGATAAAGTGCCAATACAAATAACACAACAAATTCAATGCATAGGAAAAGATTCAAGCAGTGTAAGAGTAAGACTTGGAGCAATGGATGCAAATTCAGGATTTTGCAAAATTGTATGGAATTATACAGTAATAAGTACAGGACAATCATATAGAATAGAAGATGTAGAATGCAATATGAATGGATATATGACAGGAAATAGAGATACAGTAGTAAAAGAAAGAAATATAAATAATTTAATTACTGGAAATATATATAGTATATATGCAGAAGTATATGATGTTGCTGGAAACTTCACAAGATCTAATGGTATTTCAATTATGGTTGGAAAAAGAACAGGGGAGCTTAACCTTTCTTCAAATGCAGGAAGTACATGTATAGGAAATAAACAGTACTTTACAGTTAACTACAACAGTAGCGGAGGAACAATAAGCGTTTCAAGTGATAATCCATCAGTCGCTGTAGCAAGTATTTCTGGAAATACTGTAACCGTAACACCAAAAGGAGTAGGAAATGCAAATATAACAGTTACAAGCAATGAAACAGATTTATATTATAAAATTTCCAAAAATTATCAGATAACATTTTATAACCATATTGCAGAAACTGGAGGAAGTAAAAAAAGTGACGCAACATGTACTGTTGCAGAAATACATTATTATAAATGCAAAACATGTGGAACACAATTATCATCAATATATACAGTTGGTAATCCATTAGGACACAATTATACAACTGAAAAGACAATGGGAGATTGGAAATTTACAGAAAATAAAGGTAGTGGAGGAACCGGAAAAATTGCAGCAGTATTTGATAGAGCAGGTCAATATGCACGCTTTACATATACATCATATGGTATACATACAATGAAAGTTTTATATTGTACAAGTGATACAAGTTCATCAATAGACCTATGCCTAGGAACAACAACATCAGCAACATCAGCAACAGTAGCATTTAGAGCATGGGGAAGCGGATATAAAATATTATATAATAATGGTAAACAGGTAAATGATTCAAGTGATACTCCTGGAGTAGGCGCAAATGGAATGTATAATTCATATATAGATTGGGGACATGGAGGAAGTGGAACATGGACATTTACAATATTCTCTAATTCTGATAACACAGCAGCACATCCAACAACATGTGTAAGAAAATATTGCTCTAGATGTTCACACAGTGAAGACTACTATAGAGAATACTAAAATATGTAAAAGAAAACTATAAAATAGTTTTCTTTTACACAATATTTTAAAAAACTTGAAAAATACAAACATAAATGCTATAATACAAATAGATTGAAAAAAATTAGGAGGAAAATAAAATGAGTGATACACTTATAACAATAATAGCAATAGCACTAGCAGCAATATTAATGTTCATATTCCCATTAATGACAATGTCAGACAGAACAGACGACGTTGCACAATTAACTGTAGACACAGCAACAACAGAATTTGTCGACGACATAAGAACAACAGGAAAAATAACACAAGATAAATATGACCAATTTTTACAAACAATAGGTTCAACAGGGAATACATATAATGTAGAAATGCAAGCACAAATATTAGACGAAAATCCAGGAAAGAAAACAACACAAACATCAAGTGAAAAAATAGGAGAAAATGTATATTATTCAGTATATACATCACAAATTGAAGATAAATTAAAAAGCAACAGTGGTGTATATAAATTAAAAGAAGGAGACATAGTTTCTGTAGATGTAAAAAACACAAACCAAACTTTATCACAACAATTAAAAAATTTCTTCTACAAAGTAGTAGGAAATGATACTTACACAATTGCTGCCTCACATGGTGGAATAGTAACAGCAACAGGAAAGTAAAATAAAAGTTTCATTAAAATAGCCTGTAATAGAAGATATTACAGGCTATTTTGCAAATAAGATAAATAAACGAAAGGAAAAATACATATGAAGATACAAAGTTTAGCAATAATGTTTATAATAATAGTGCTACCAATATCAATAGTAATGCAGACATATATACAAAATAGAGTGGAAACATTAAGTATGCAAAGTCAATATGACTCAAAACTAACAGGTGCAACATATGATGCACTAAAAGCATATCAAATAAACTCATTTAATAGTGATACATCATATTTAGCAAACTCGAAAATGCGTGATATTGAAGCGGGTGTTAACACATTTTTCAATTCCCTTTCAACAAATTTTGCAACATTAGGATATAATCAAAAAAGTTTGCAAGGATATGTACCAGCAGTAGTATTTACAATGTATGATGGATATTATATATATTCTCCATACACGAATACATGGGATGATGAAACGATAAAAAAACAGGGAAGTGGAAATTCATTTAATGATGGTGATGTTTTATATGGAATAAAGCCATACGTATATTACAGTTGTAGATATATTAACGGAAGTACTGATGTTGTTATAACATACTCAATGGATAACTATGTTTCAATCCAAGGAAATGTTGCAGGAAAAGGTGTAGTTAGTTTATATGGATATCTTCTAGACAATGTAAATGTAAGTGGAGATACAGTTTCATACAATGGAATCGAAATAACAGGAGAACCAGTACTAGAAGAAAATGTATTTGTCGATGGTTATATACATAAATATAAATATGTAAAGAAAAATGGTACAAAATACTACAAAAGTGATGTTAGTAACGAAGTATTTTCTGTATTAAATGGAAAAAAACAAGTACAAAAAGACTTTGATTTTCCTACAGAAGATACCAGCGCGAAAAATTATTACATAGAAGCAACAAATTTAAAAGACTATATAACAAATTCTGATCTTGCAAATTTAACAATAAATAATGCAGTAGACATTTATGGAAAACAATATACAAAAGAAAACAATCCATTTACAAAATTAGGCAATAACGGAGATGGAAAAATATTTGACTTTGGGCATAAAGGCGGAATTGAAGCAGATGATTCAAACTTTAACACACATAGAATTGATGTAATAAAATACTCAATAGAAAGAAATCTATCTGTAGCAATATCAAATTATAACAATTATTACGATAAGGGAACAAACAGTACAGATTTCCAAATGCCACAATTGAAAGACACTGACTGGATGAAAATAATAGATAATATATCAATAATAACATTCTTACAAGGAATGAATGTAGGAGGAAAAGTCTATAATGGATATTCAGTTATAACAAACACAAAAAATACAGATGTAGTTACAAGTGACTCGATCTATATAAAAACAGTAACAGGAAATGAAACTGTTTTTCATAGACCATCAGAAAATAATCTTACCACTGATGACAATTCAGTTGGAGTATTTAATGTTGACCTAGAAAGAAGAACTGGAGAAAACTCAGATGGAGTTTACCAATATTACTATCCAAAAGAAGGAACACTATTTTATGATTCAATAGTAACGCAAAATACAGTAAATGAAAATAATATCATAAATAATGATAGTGTAAAAAAATTATATTATACAGCACTTGGTAGAGAACGATATTGTTTATACAGAGAAAAATTAAAATTAAAATAAATGTGATAAAATTAAGATTTTATAGCAGTTAACATAGTGTATAAAATCTTAATTTTTTATTTTTCAAATTTATTCAACCAAAATATAAATCGAATAAATTTCAAAAAAAAGCAAATAATATTAATAAAATAAAAAACAAGGAGCCAAAATTGAAAAACAAAAAAATCAAAATTAGCATAATAACAACAATTTTATTAATAATATATGCATACACACTATCAATACAAGCAATACCAGACAACATAACAATAATCGAAGGAGAAAAAATAAACCTAAAAACAATAATCGGACTAAACGCAAACCTAGTAGAAAAAAACAATGTAATAGAAACACTAGCACAAAACCAAGAAAAAACAACAAACACACCAGGCAAAAAAACAGTAAAAATAAGCCTATTCGAAAACATATTTTTAAAAGACATAAATGTAGATGTATTACCCAAAACGCAAGTAATACCAGTAGGAAACATCGCAGGAATAAAACTATATACAAACGGAGTACTTGTAGTAGGAATGTCAGAAGTAGAAGGAATAGATAACCAAAAATACAAACCATATGAAAACACAGGAATTCAACAAGGAGACAGAATAATAGCAATCAATAATAGCAATATAAAAAACACAGAAGAATTAATAAAAAAAGTAAACTCATCAAAAGGAGAAGACGTAAAAATACAATATATACACGAACAACAAACAGAAGAATGCTCAATAAAGCCAGTAGAAACATCAAAAAAAGAATATAAATTAGGCTTATGGGTACGAGATAGTGCAGCAGGAGTTGGAACAGTAACATTTTACGAACCAGAAAGTAAAAGCTTTGGAGCATTAGGGCATGGTATAGCAGACATTGACACAGAACAGTTAATTGACATTGCATCAGGAGAATTTGTAACAACAAAAATATTAAATATTATTAAAGGTGAAACAGGAAATCCAGGTAGAATACAAGGAACAGTAGATAATCAAAAAAATATAGGAACAATTAATAAGAACACAAAGTTTGGAATATATGGAAAAGTAGATAATATTTCAAGCCTAACTATTGATTTAAATAAAAAAATGGATGTAGCATTAAGAAATGAAATAAAATTAGGAAAGGCAACTATCATGTGCTGTCTTGAAAACGGCAAAGTAGAAGAATATGAGATTGAGATAGAAAAGATTTACAAGGAAAATAATTTTGATAATAAAAGTATGCTTATAAAAGTTACAGATAAAAAATTGTTAGAAAAAACAGGTGGAATTATTCAACGGAATGAGTGGTTCTCCTATTATTCAAAACGGAAAGCTAATTGGTGCAGTTACACACGTTTTGGTAAAAAATCCAGAAGAAGGATATGCAGTTTTTGGGGATATAATGATAAAACAAATGAAAAAAGGGGATTAAGGGACGTTCCTTTTTTCCCTTTTTCCAGGGATAAGGGGACACCCCTTTTTTCTTTTTTTTAAGTGATTTATGATCCATTTTTTGTTTTTAATTATTTTCTAAAAGCATTGGACCTATTTTAGTAACAGTACCAGCACCTAAAGTTAAAATCAAATCATCTTTTTGAACATTATCTTTTAAGAAAGAAACACACTCATCAAAATCAGGAATATATTTAGCATCTTTACCCAAAGAAATAATTTTATCAACTAAATCTTTAGAAGAAATATTATAAGTATTAGTCTCTCTAGCAGCATAAATATCCAAAACAATAACATTATCAAAATTCAATAAAGCATGTGCAAAATCATCTAAAAGATTTTTAGTTCTGCTATAAGTATGAGGTTGGAAAACGACCCAAGACTTATTATGCTTTTTATTTGCAACAGATTTAGAAGTTGCAACAATCTCAGTAGGGTGATGACCATAATCATCATAAATGCTAGCCCCATTTACCTTACCTTTAAATTCAAATCTTCTATGAGCACCAGTAAATTTTTTAAGCGCAGATTGTAAATCCTTTTTATCAATTCCATAATAATCACATAATGAAATACAAGCCAAAGCATTTAAAACATTGTGACCACCTGGAACAGATAATTTAATTTTTTCGAAAAATTCCCCTTTTTTATAAACATCGAACTCAGGGAAACCATCATTATCAAATTCAATATTTTTAGCAACAAAATCAGCATTTATATTTTCAATTCCATAAGTAATAACTTTTGCATTTGTATATTGAGGTAAGTCTAAACAATTTTTATCATCACCGTTAATAACTAATAGCCCATCATTTGGTAACAATTTAACATATTTAACAAATGCTTTTTTAATATTTTCAAAAGTTTTAAAATAATCAAGGTGGTCATTATCAATATTTAAAATAATTTCGGCCTTTGGACTAAATTTTAAAAAACTTTCTACATATTCGCAAGCCTCAATAACAAAATGTTCACTATTTCCAACTCTATAATTTCCGTCTATCGCTTTCAAAAAAGCACCAACTTGAATACTAGGGTCCTTTAAAGCCTCTAAGAAACATAGTGAAATCATAGAAGTTGTTGTTGTTTTACCATGTGTACCAGAAATACAAATTGTATCTTTATAACATCTCGTAAGTTCACCTAAAAAATCAGCTCTTTCAATTGTAGGTATATTTAATTTTTTTGCTTCTAACATTTCAGGGTCATCTTGCTTAATTGCAGCAGAATAAACTACAACATCAGATTTTGCAACATCTTCTAAATTGTGACCAATTGTAACTTTTATACCCATTGAATTTAATTTGTCTGTTGCTTCAGATTTTGCCCAGTCTGAACCTGTGACATTAAAGCCCCAGTTTGTAAGGATTGCTGCAATACCGCTCATGCTTACTCCACCAATTCCTATCATATGTATATTTTTATATTTTTTTAGATTTTCAATATTTGGCATTTTTTTCACTCCTCTAAGTTTTAAATATTTTTTTGACATATTTTTAACAGATAGATTATATAATTATATAATGCAAAATTCAAGAGTTTTTGGAAAATTCTTCTTATAAAATAAGTATATTATAAAAAATTGCTGCTATTCTCAATTTATAAATTATTTAAAATGAAATTAATAAAATAGGGATTGGGGGACGGGTCTTTAATCCCGAAATTTTTAAAATACTATAAATAATTATTTTATATAATTTTTAGGGATTAAA
>ERZ773224.3413-NODE-3413-length-14140-cov-11.641392_pt1 | contig 14140 bp, 9 predicted proteins | sample MGYA00580526_ERZ773224 | MGnify/ENA primary metagenome ERZ773224 (study PRJEB29015, sample SAMEA2737743) | human gut metagenome | biome: human gut; feature: human-associated habitat; material: faeces | place: China | collected 2012 ... | reverse complement strand
AGGTAACAGCCAGACGGCAGCCACGGTGACCCATCATGGGGTTGAACTCGTGCAGGCTGACAACAACGTTGTTCAGCTCCTCGGTGGACATACCCATGTCCTTAGCCAGAGCCTCGATGTCCTCGGCCTTGGTGGGCAGGAACTCATGCAGCGGCGGATCCAGATAACGGATGGTCATCGGACGGTCGCCCATGATGCGGTACATAGCGGTGAAGTCGGCCTCCTGGAACGGCTCGACCTTAGCCAGGGCAGCCTTGCGCTCCTCAACGGTACGGGCGCAGATCATCTCACGGACAGCCTTGATGCGGTCCTCGGCGAAGAACATGTGCTCGGTACGGCACAGACCGATGCCCTCGGCACCCATGTCAACGGCGTTCTGCGCGTCGCGCGGGTTGTCGGCGTTGGTCATGACCTTCATCTGGCGGTTTGCGTCAGCCCAGCCCATGAAGCGCTTGAAGTTGGCGTTCTCGGTGGAAGCGACGGTAGCGATCTGGCCCTCGTAGATGTTGCCGGTGGAGCCGTCAATGCTCATCCAGTCACCCTCGTGGAAGGTGTGGCCGTTGATGGTGATGACCTTGGCGTCATAGTCGATGGCGACGTTGTTATCGTTGCCGCAGCCGGAGACGCAGCAGGTGCCCATGCCGCGGGCGACAACAGCAGCGTGGCTGGTCATACCGCCGCGGACGGTCAGGATGCCCTGAGAGACCTGCATGCCGACGATGTCCTCGGGAGAGGTCTCGAGACGGACCAGAACGACCTTCTTCCAAGCATCGTCCTTGACCTTCTCCTCGGCCTCCTCAGCAGAGAATACGACGCGGCCGCAGGCAGATCCCGGAGAAGCGGCCAGGCCCTTGCCGATTGCCTCGGCGGCCTTCAGAGCGGCAGCATCAAACTGCGGGTGCAGCAGGGTGTCCAGCTGCTTGGGCTCGACGCGCAGAACAGCGGTCTTTTCGTCGATAACGCCCTCGTCGACCAGGTCGCAGGCGATCTGCAGAGCAGCCTGGGCGGTGCGCTTGCCGTTACGGGTCTGCAGCATGAAGAGCTTGCCATCCTCGATGGTGAACTCCATGTCCTGCATATCCTTGTAGTAGTTCTCGAGGCGGGTAGCGATCTCAACGAACTGATCGTAGACCTCGGGCATCTCCTCATGCAGCTTGCTGATGGGAGAAGGAGTACGGATACCGGCGACGACGTCCTCGCCCTGAGCGTTGATCAGGTACTCGCCCATCAGCTTCTTCTCGCCGGTGGCGGGGTTACGGGTGAAGGCAACGCCGGTGCCGGAACGCATACCGGAGTTACCGAAGGCCATCTGCTGCACGTTGACGGCAGTGCCCCACTCGTAGGGGATCTCGTTCATCTTACGATACACGTTGGCGCGGGGGTTATCCCAGGAACGGAAAACGGCCTTGACGGCACCGATCAGCTGCTCCTTGGGATCCTGCGGGAACTCCTCGCCCTGCTTCTCAAGGTAGATCTGCTTGAACTCCTTGACGAGCTCCTTCAGGTCGTTGGCGTCCAGCTCAACGTCCTGCTTGACGCCCTTGCGCTCCTTCATAGCGTCGATGCGCTCCTCGAAGAAGCTCTTGCCCAGCTCCATGACGACGTCAGAGTACATCTGGATGAAGCGGCGGTAGCAGTCGTAGGCAAAACGGGGGTTGTTGGTCTTTTTGGCCAGACCCTCAACAGCCTGATCGTTCAGGCCGAGGTTCAGGATGGTGTCCATCATGCCGGGCATGGACTGACGTGCGCCGGAACGGACGGAAACCAGCAGGGGGTTCTCGATGGAGCCGAAGGTCTTACCGGTCTGCTCCTCGAGGATGCCCATGTATTTGAAGATGTCTGCCTTGATCTCATCGTTGATCTCACGGTTGTCAGCATAGTACTGGGTGCAGGCCTCGGTGGTGATGGTGAAGCCCTGCGGAACCGGCATGCCGGCGTGGGTCATCTCGGCCAGGCCGGCACCCTTACCACCCAGAGTGTTCTTCATGGTGGTCTGGTCGCCGCCGAAGGCGTCATGGCCCTCTTTGAACAGATACAAGAATTTCTTGCTCATAGTTACCTCCCAAATTGGTGACGTGTTTGCATCACATAAATCATGTTTGCATAGTCCATTATAACAGACCAAAAGACAGATTTCCAGTAGATTGTTAAAAAAATGCTCAATAGTTTCGCTGAAAAGTAGCCAAACTTTTTTGGTTCAGGTATTGCAATTTGCACAAAAATCGTGTATTTTATAATGGGTGGGAAGTTCGAAATATTTTTGAGCTGTCACTTTTTTCTTTTTGAGTGCCGCGGTAAATTTTTGCGGCGAACGGCGTTTTTCGGCTTGCTAAAATGCGCCGCATGTTATACAATATATAAGGCAGCACCGCATAATTTCCGCCTTACGGCGTAAGCACCGCTTCGGCGTATCGGCACCTAGAATTATGCGGTATTGCCATAGGTATAAGGTCCGTCGGCAGCCCCCGTGCGCCGCGGGCACGAAATGAGTGTATAAAGGAAGAACCGCTATATGTCTACCGCAAGAGAGAATTTCGAGCTGGCACAGCAGCGCTATGCCGCCACGTTTGAGCGCCATCTGGATAACGGCGTGAATTTTATCAGTGATAACGTCTGCATTGAGCCGGAGGTCGTCATTGCCCCCGGTGCGACCATCCTGCCGGGCTGCATCCTGCGCGGCCAGACGGTCGTCGGCCCGGACTGCGTCATCGGCCCCAACACCCTGCTGGAGGATACCGTCGTTGACGCCGGGTCCACGATCAATGCCAGCCAGTGCTATGGGAGCCACATCGGCCCCAACAACAAGATCGGTCCCTTCACCCATGTGCGCGTCGGCACCAAAACCGCCGAGGGCTGCCATCTGGGCGCTTATGTCGAAACGAAGAACGCCGACTTTGCCGAGGGCAACACGGTCAGCCATCTGACCTACATCGGTGATGCCACGGTGGGCAAGTACTGCAACTTCGGCTGCGGCACCGTCACCTGCAACTACGACGGCGAGGGCAAGTTCCACACGACCATCGGCGACTATGCGTTCATCGGCTGCAACACGAACCTGGTCGCACCCGTCACCATCGGCGACCATGCGTTCACGGCTGCCGGCTCCACCATCGGCCATGACGTGCCCGCCGGTGCGCTGGGCATCGAGCGCGCCAAGCAGGCCGAGATCGACGGCTGGGGCGAGCGCAAGCTGGAGAAGTATATCGCCAAGAAGCAGAAGCTGGAAGCGGAGAAGAAAGGGAAGTAAAGCGTTGTAGGGGGCGGCGTCCTCGACGCCCCGCAGCCTTCCCATAAGCAGCCGCTTATCTTACGCTGCCGGGTCGGGCATGCCCGGCCCCTACGGTACTTCACGATTTTTCAAAGGATATATCTATGTTCGAAATGACCTCCGGGGCGGACTGGCTGATTGCCGGACTGGGCAACCCCGAACCGAAATATGACGGCACCCGCCACAACGCCGGTTTTGAGGCGCTGGACTATCTGGCCGCGCAGTGGCAGTGCGACATTGCCAAAGCCAAATGGCAGGGCCTGTACGGCACGGCACAGGTGAACGGCCACAAGGTCGTGCTGCTCAAGCCGCTGACCTACATGAACCTGAGCGGCCAGAGCATTGCCCCCGCCGCCAACTTTTACAAGATCCCGGCAGACCACATCATTGTGCTGTGCGATGACATCACCCAGGAGCCGGGACATCTGCGCATCCGGCCCCACGGCTCTGCCGGCGGGCACAACGGGCTGAAAAGCATCATTGCCAGCCTGGGCACCGACCATTTCAGCCGTATCCGCATCGGCATCGGCGCCAAACCGAACCCGCAGTACGACCTGGCCGCCTGGGTGCTGGGCAAGCTGCCTGCCGCAGACCGCAAGGCCATGACGGACCGCTACCCGGACATTGAGGAAGCCTGCAAGCTGCTGATGGACGACAATCTGCAGTACGCCCAGAACAAGTTCAACCACTAAGGGGACGTGAATCATGAGTGAAATCCGTAAAAAAGCAATGACCCGTCTGGTGCTCTGCGCTGTAGCGCTCGTCGCCTGCATCATTTTCAGTGTCCTGCTGCTGAGCGGCACCCTTGACGGCAAAACCGGCGGCAGCCAGCCTGCCTCCGGCGATACCATCAGCAGCAGTGCCCCCGTAGAGGGCGTTGACGATCCCACCGCCGACAACTTTACCGCAGAGAGCACCCCTGCCGAGGAGGCGCCCGCTGAGCCCGAGGCTACCCCCGAGCCGACGCCGGAGCCCACGCCCGTGCCCGAGTACGAGGGCCTGAGCGTGCAGCCCACCACCTATTATAATGAGGGTGAGCAGCCGACCTACACCGTGACCGACGGCAACAACCTGAACATGCGCGGCGGCCCCGGCACCGACTATGACAAGATCGGTCAGGTGCCCGCCTCCACCGGCGTCACCGCGCTGGGCACCAATGAGGACGGCAGCTGGGTCGTTGTGAACTACAACGGCACCTACGGCTGGCTCAAGACGGAGTTCTTGAACGGCTGATAAGCAAGAAGCCAATTTTCGGTCAGACGTAGGGCGGCCTGACCTCAGGCCGCCGCGGCGGGGTGAGGTCACCCCGCCCTACGTTTGCTTTATACAATGGGTTCTTTTATGTTCAACGCACTTTTCACCAAAACAGACGAATACGCAAGACTGGCGCAGGCGCTCGGGAGTCCGGGGGCTTGCGCCTTATTTGGCATACCGGGGTCGGGCCGGGCGATGGTCTATGCCGCGCTGGCGAAGGCCCTCGACAAACCGCTCTGCATCGTGACGCCCGGCGAGGCCGAGGCGACCCGGTTTGCGGGCGACCTGAACGCGCTGGGCGTGGCGGCGGCAGTGTTCCCTGCCCGCGACTATGTGCTGCGCCCCATCGAGGGCACGGGCCGCGAGTACGAATACCGCCGTCTAGCCGTGCTGGGCGACCTCGTCGGCGGGCGGCTGCAGGCCGTCTGCGTGCCCGACGAGGGCCTGACCCAATACACGACGCCGCGGGCGGATTTCTGCGCGAACACCCGCAGCCTGCACCCCGGCGACACACTGCCCCGCGCCGAGCTGACCGCGCTTTTGTACGGCGCAGGCTATACGCGGCGCGACCAGGTGGACGGCCCGGGTCAGTTTTCGATCCGCGGCGACATTGCGGACATCTACGCGCCCGACATGAAGCAGCCCGCCCGCATGGAGTTTTGGGGCGACGAGATCGACACGATGCACACCTTCGATCTGGCGACCCAGCGCCGCGACGAGCCGATTGAAAAAATCTACGTCTCCCCCGCGCGGGAGATACTGTTCGGTCAGCCCGCCGACGCAGCGGAGAAGATCCGCTCCTATATCAAAAAGGCCCGCGGCAGGCGGCGCACGGCGCTGGAGACCTGCACCGCTGCGGACCTGGCACAGCTGGACGGCGGCGCGATGCCCGTCAACATGGACAAATATCTCACGCTGCGCTACCCCGAGCCTGCGACGATTTTAGACTACTTTGACGATCCGCTGCTGATCCTGGAGGAGCCGGCCTCCCTGCGGGAGGCCGAGCGCGCCACCGCGTTCCGCCGGGGCGAGGAGCTTTCCGCCCTGCTGGAGGACGACGTGCTGGCGGCGGGGCTGGATAAGCTCTACGCCGAGAGCGGCTGGCTCTGGGCGCAGTGCGCCGCACACCGCACGCTCTGCGCCGAGAACTTTGCCCGCAGCATGCCCGATGTGCCGCTGAAAACCATCGTCAATGCACCCGCCCACACGCTGCCCGCCTGGGGCGGCGAGGTCGCGGCGCTGCTGGAGGACATCCAACCGCTTTGCAGCGGCGGCACGGCGGTCACGGTCATGGCCGGCACGCCCCGTGCGGCGGCAGGTCTGGCCGCCGACCTGCGCACCAAAGGGCTGAACGTCACGACGGACGCGGCGGCGGAGCCGAGCGCCGGGTTGGTGCAGATCCTGCCGGGGCAGCTTTCCGCCGGGTGCAGCCTGCCGTTTGCGAAATACGCCGTGTTTACGGCCCGCGCCTTCGGCGTGAGCGGCGCACAGAAGAAGAAAAAGCGCAATAAGGACGCGCTGAACAGCCTGAGCGAAATCTCGGTGGGTGATCTGGTCGTCCACCAGAACCACGGCATCGGGCGGTACGCGGGCATCCAGCGGATGGCCGTGCAGGGCGTCACAAAGGACTATCTGCGCATCGAATACGACAAAAAGGACGTGCTGTACGTGCCCGTCACCCAGCTGGACCTTTTGTCCCGCTACACTGCGCCGGGCGACAGCGACAACGTGAAGCTGAGCCGCCTGGGCGGCAGCGATTGGGCCAAGACCCGCAAGAAGGTCAAGGCTGCGACGGAGCAGATGGCGAAGGAGCTGATCGAGCTGTACGCCCGCCGCAAGCAGGCGCACGGCTACGCCTTCCCCGCCGACGACACCTGGCAGGGTGATTTTGAACAGCGCTTTGCCTATGAGGAAACGCCCGACCAGCTGACCTGCGCGGCGGACATCAAGCACGATATGGAGGAGCCGTGGCCGATGGACCGGCTGCTCTGCGGTGACGTCGGCGTCGGCAAGACCGAGGTCGCACTGCGCGCCGCATTCAAATGCGTGATGGGCGGCAAGCAGTGCGCGATCCTGGCCCCCACGACGATTCTGGCGTGGCAGCACTTCAACACCGCGCTGACCCGCATGGAGTCCTTCCCCATCCGCATCGGGCTTTTGTCCCGCTACCGCACCGCCAAGGAGCAGAAGGAGACGCTGCGCGGGCTGAAGGACGGCACCGTGGACATTGTAGTCGGCACGCACCGGCTGCTGTCCGGCGATGTGAAATTCAAGGACCTGGGCCTTGTCATCATCGACGAGGAGCAGCGGTTCGGCGTCAAGCACAAGGAAAAGCTCAAAGAGAGCTTCATCGGCGTCGATATGCTGACGCTGTCGGCCACGCCGATCCCCCGCACGCTGAACATGGCGCTGTCGGGCATCCGCGATATGAGCACAATTGAGCAGCCGCCGTTTGAGCGCCAGCCGATTGAAACCTATGTGCTCGAGTACGACGAGGGCATCGTGTCCGAGGCCATCCGCAAGGAGCTGGCCCGCGGCGGGCAGGTATACTACCTGCACAACCGCGTGGACAACATTGAGGAATGCGCCGCGCGGGTGGGCAAGCTCGTGCCCGGGGCGCGTATCGGCATTGCCCACGGCAAGATGACCGAGGAGCAAATTTCGTCGGTGTGGCAGCAATTGTTGGACAACGAGATCGACATCCTTGTCTGCACCACCTTAATTGAGACCGGCGTGGACGTGCGCAACTGCAACACGCTGATTATTGAAAATGCGGACCGCATGGGATTGAGCCAGCTGTACCAGATCCGCGGGCGCGTGGGACGCAGCTCCCGCAAGGCGTATGCGTATTTCACCTTCACACGTGACAAGGTGCTGACCGAGATCGCGGCCAAGCGGCTTTCGGCCATCCGGGAGTTCACGTCGTTCGGGTCGGGCTTCCGCATTGCGATGCGCGACTTGCAGATCCGCGGTGCGGGCAGTCTTTTGGGCCACAGCCAGCACGGCCACATGGAGGCCGTCGGCTACGATTTGTACGTGAAGATGCTGGGTCAGGCCATTGCCGCGGCCCGCGGCGAGGCCCCCGCCCCCGACAAGAGCGACTGCCTGGTGGACATCACCGTGGACGCATTCCTGCCGGAGGAATATATCCCGGACGCTGCCGGGCGCATCGAGGCATACAAGCGCATTGCGGCCATCGAGACGACGAGCGACGCCGAGGACGTGCTCGACGAGCTGATCGACCGCTACGGCAGCCCGCCCAAGAGCGTGCAGGGGCTGGTGGACGTCTCCCTCGTGCGCGTGACAGCAGCCCGCGTCGGCATTGCGGAGATCGTCCAGCGCGGCGACCAGCTGATTTTGTATAGTGACATCGTCGGGCCAAAGCAGCTGGGCGAGGTCATGGAAAAGTTCCCGCATCGGGTGCTGTACAATGCACTGGGCCGACCCTATTTCAGCCTGCGCGTGCAGAAGGGCGAAAGCCCGCTGGTACTGCTGCGGGATGTGGTGACCCTGCTGCCGGGCGCACAGAATCAGCCACAGACAAAGCCATAAAAAATAAGCACCTGTTTGCTGCGGTAAAAAGCAGTAAACAGGTGCTTTGCTTTTGGGGTAAGACGCTGAAATTTCTTTGGTCCTTTCTTTATAAAGAAAGGACAGAGGGGCTTTGCCGGGCGTGCATTACACCGCCCGTTCCCCCCTTGCATCACTCAAACACGTTCTCCTCATCCTCCACCACTTCACCAACGTGGTTACCCTCGCTGTCCAGCCCGCGCTTGTCCAGCATATAGTGCACAAATTCCCGCGCCAGGCCGTAGAAGGTCGCAAAGAGCGGCACACCGACGACCATGCCCACAAGACCGAACAGGTCGCCGCCGACCACGATGGAAAACAGGATCCACAAGGCAGAGATGCCGATGGACGAGCCCAGGATCTTCGGGCCGATGAAGTTGCCGTCCACCTGCTGGATGACCAGAATCAGCACGCCGAAGATGACCGCCTGGATCGGGTCAACCAACAGCAGAATGAAGATGCTGGGGATCGCGCCGATGAAGGGGCCAAATACCGGGATAATATTCGTGATGCCGATAAACACACTGATGAGCAGTGCAAAATCGAGCCGCAGGATCGCCATTGCCACAAACGTGATAACGCCGATGATGGCCGAGTCAATGATCTTGCCCACAAAGAAGCCCGTGAAATTCACGTTGGCATAATGGCAGATGCGCAGCGTGTTTTCCGCAGCCTTTTCCGGCAGGAAGGCATGCGCCAGCGTGCGCAGCTGATGGAGCAGATGCTCCTTGTCCGCCAGCATATAGATGCTGGCCGCAATCGAGGTGAAAATCGCCACAAAGTTCGATGCCACGCTGCCGATGCTGGCCACGATCTGCGGCATGGCGGCGCTGGCCATGTTGTAGATTTCCTTGACCATCGCCTCGGAATCGTCCAGCACTTTTGTGGCCGACGACAGGTCAACGCCGAAGCGCTCCTGAACCATGCCCAGCATATCCTGTACGCTGTGTATGTAGCTTGGGAAGTTCGTAAACAGCATGGCGATGCTGTCCACGATCTGCGGGATGACCAGCCATGCCAGCAGCACAAGCAGCAGAATTGCCACCAGATACGCCAGAAGGATCGCGAATCCGCGCGTCTTTTTCTTCTCTTTAAACAGCTTTGTGTAGAAGAACTTGACCATCGGGTCAAGCACATAGGCAATGACTATGCCGCCCGCAAACGGCGACACGATGCCGATAAACACACCGATTTTCCCCAGAAAGTACCCCAGATTGTTCAAAGCCAGATACAGCGCAATACAGGCCCCGACCACGCAGAACCAGTCCAGCATCGTTTCCGGCTTTTTGGTCCAGATATGTTCCTCTTTCAAATGCTCCGCTCCTTTTACATCATTTTACAAGAGTATTGTACGCTATGCACGCCTGTATTGCAAGGAATAACTTGTTAATTTTCTTGCGGCCCGCCTGGTAAATTCCGGCGCGGCTCACCGTTTTCATCCAGGCCGCGGGCCGTCAGCCCTGCCCCGACAGCCTGTTTGAGCAGCGCCGCCAGCACGGCCAGCGTCGGCACGCCCAGCACCATGCCCGGGATGCCGAACCACGCCCCGCCCACCACGATGGCCAACAGCACGCCCAGCCCCGGCAGGCCGGTGGCCCCACCCAGAATGCGCGGCGCAATAAAGTTGCCGTCCACCTGCTGGACCACAAAAATAATGATGGCAAATTCTGCCGCCTTCCAGGGCAATTCCAGCAGCAGGATGATGAGCCCCGGCACCGCGCCGAGGAACGGCCCCAGCACCGGGACAATGTTTGTCACGCCGACCAGCACGGCCAGCAGCGGCGCGTATTCCAGCCCGAAGATCGACATCAGCGCAAATGTTTCCCCGCCCACGAGCAGGGCGTCCACCAGCTGCCCGCCGATGTAGCCGCTGAAAATTTTGTTGGCAAGACGGCAGATTTCCAGCACACTGCCCGCGGCACGCGGCGGCAGCGCCGCATGCAGACACGCCCGGGCCGCGCGGAGCAGCGCCTCCTTGCCGGAGAGCAGGTAGATGCTGGCGGCCAGTGCCACCACGGCGTTGCCCGCAGCCCCCGCCGCGCCGGAGACGAAATCCGCCGCCGCACGCGCCGCACTGCGGGACAAACCGCCGAACCAATTTTGCAGTGCCGTGCCCACCATCTGCACAAGCTGTTCCGCCGTGGCCGTATCGATGCCGAACGTATTTTGCACCCAGACCAGCAGGCCGCGGATGGTCTCCTCATACGCGCCGAGCCGCCCGGCAAAGGTCGTCACGCTCTGCACGAGCTGCGGGACGATGAGCGCCGCCAGCAGCGCCAGCGCACCGAAAAACAGCGCATAGCTGACGGCCATCGCCCCGCCGCGCCTGCCGCCAAAGAGCTTTTGCGCAAAAAAGCGCGTGGGTATGTCCAGTACATAGGCCAGCAGCAGCCCCCAGCCAAACGGTGCCAGCAGCCCGAGAAACGCCCCGGCCCCGCGCAGCACGCCTGGCAGCCAGTCTGCCGCGGCAAACACCGCCGCGACGCCCGCCGCCAGCAGCAGCCAGTCCTTCATCGTGTGGGGTGTGCGGTCAAAACGATTTTTCATTGTCGCTCCTCCTGTTTTGTGGTACACTGTTTACAGCGCATACTTTGTTCATCTTACTTGCTTCTGTTATACCACTTTTTTTCAAAAGGTAAAGAGCCGTACGATTGGAATCACAATAATTTACGGAAAACCGATGTTTTTCGTGAAAATTCTCGTCAGTACCCGCCTGCCGGGCGCGTCGGTGCTGTAAGGGGCGGCGTCCCCGACGCCCCGCGGAGGGGGCAAGACCCCTCCCTGCAAAGCCGCTCGAAGGAGGGCTGCAATCCTTTGCACTTTTCCTGCAGTTTTGTAAAATTTCTTCGGCAATCTTGACAGAATACCGTCATAATGTTAAAGTGGTCACAAAGCCGCTTTCTGTCCCTGAAAGGAGATTTCCATGTGGTTTGATACGATTTTATGGCTGGTTGCCGTCGTGGCGTTCATCATGGTCGAGGCCGCCACAACGGCGCTTGTCTCGGTCTGGTTTGCGGTGGGCGCTGCTGCGGCCATGCTGGTCAGCTTTTTTGATGTCGGCTTTGGCTGGCAGATGCTTGTTTTTGCCGTTGTATCGGCCATTACGCTCGGCCTGATGCTGCCCCGGCTCATCAGTCGGCGCGGCGCGCACCGTGCCCCTGTCACGAACGGCTCGCCGCTGACCATCGGCAAGCAGGGCGTTGTGCTTGTGGACATTGAGCCCGGCCTTCCGGGCCGGGTCCGCGTGGACGGCCTGGACTGGCAGGCCCGCGCCGAGGTCACACTCCCGCAGGGCACCCGCTGCAAGGTCGTGGCCGTGGACGGTGCGATCCTTATTGTCGCTCCCGTGACCGCTGACGCGGCTGCGGTTTAAATCACAAAGGAAAAAGGAGGACCCCCAAATGCTGTTAGTCTTTGCCATCCTGCTCATCATTATTCTGGTAGTTTTGGTGCGCTGCATCGTTATTGTGCCGCAGTCCAACGCCTATGTCACCGAGTGGCTCGGCGTCTACAAGGATACCTGGGGCGCGGGCCTGCACATCCGTACGCCGTTTGTCGAGCGCATCTCCCGCAAGGTCTCGCTGAAGGAGGAGGCCGCCGACTTCCCACCGCAGCCCGTCATCACCCGCGACAACGTCACAATGATGATCGACACCGTCGTTTTCTTTCAGGTGTTTGACGCCAAGATGTACGCCTACGGCGTGAACCGCCCGATCCAGGCCATCGAGAACCTGTCCGCCACGACGCTGCGTGACATCATCGGCTCGATGACGCTGGACGAGACCCTGACGAGCCGCGACCTCATCAATACGAAGATCACCGCCAGCCTTGACGAGGCCACGGACCGCTGGGGCATCAAGGTCAACCGCGTCGAGCTGAAAAACATCGAGCCGCCGGTGGAGATCCGCCAGGCCATGGAGAAACAGATGAAGGCGGACCGCGAGAAGCGCGCCTCCATCCTGCTGGCCGAGGGCGAAAAGCAGGCTGCCATCACCCGCGCCGAGGGCGAAAAGGAGTCCGCCATCCTGCGTGCCGAGGCCGTGAAGCAGCAGCGCATCCGCGAGGCCGAGGGCGAAGCCGAAGCCCTGCTGACCGTCCAGAAGGCACAGGCCGATGCCATCCGCATGATCAACGAGGCGAACCCCAACCACAACTATCTGGCCCTGCGCAGCATGGAGGCCATGGAGAAGGTCGCTGACGGCAAGGCCACCAAGCTGATCGTGCCCAGCGACATGCAGAATCTCGCCGCAACCGTGTCCGCGATCAAGGAGATTTCCGGCGAAGTGACCGAATAAAATTTTACATTCTGTTTTCCCTGCCCGCGGTGTTCTGCCGCGGGCAGTTTTTGTGGGGACGAACGCTGGCGGCAAGACGCGAAAGCCCCTCCCACACTGCTCCTTTCCCGCAATTTTTTCTTGCGTTTTCCACAAAATCAGGTTATAATATAAGCAGAATAGTATGCCTTTTTGCGCATACTACATAAAATATTGTGAGGTGTATCAGTATGAAGGAACCTATGGTCATCACTATGGCGCGTGAGTACGCATCCGGCGGCAGCGAGATCGCACAGGCTGTTGCCGACAAGCTGGGTATTCCCTTATATAATAAGGAGCTGATCACCCTTGCCGCCAAAAAGAGCGGTCTGACCGAGGAGGCCATTGCCGCCAGCGAGAACCAGCGCAGCGGCAGCCTGATCTACAGCCTGTACATGATGGGCAACACGATGCCCCTGGCTGACCAGGTCTACATTTTGCAGAGCAACGTCATCAAGGAGCTGGCCGCCGAGGGCCCCTGCGTCATTCTGGGCCGCTGCGGTGACTACGTCCTGCGTGAGCGCCCCAACGTGCTGCGCACCTTCGTCTACGCGCCGCTGGAGACCCGCATCCAGTTTGCCAAGAGCCGCCCCGACGCCAAGGACATGCCGGACCGCCTGTGGGAGACCCAGCTGGCCAAGCATGACCGCGCCCGTGCAAGCTACTACAACTATTACACCGAGAACCGCTGGGGCGAGGCCAAGAACTACGATCTGTGCCTGAATGCGACCCTGGGCCGCGAGGCCTGCGCCGACCTGATCGTGGCCGCCGCCAGGGCTATGCAGGAAGCCGACAAGTAAAAAGGAGCCTTTCACTATGCTGCGCTATGTCAAAAACGGAATGCTGCTGTTGAGCGTCGCGTATATCGTCATCGGTATGCTGCTGCTCATCATGCCCGAGACCAGTCTGCTCTGGATCTGCAACATTTTTGGTGTTGTGGTGCTTGTCACCGGCATTGTCTGCCTGATCCAGTATGCCCGCATCCGCGGCACCGGCTTTACCGCGCCGTTCATGCTGGTGGGCGGCGTCATCACGGCGGGGCTGGGCATCTTCACGCTGGCAAAACCGCAGGTAGTGACCAGCTTTCTGCCCGTTGTGTTCGGCATCTTCATCGTCGTTGACGGCCTGAGCCGCATCGGTACCGCCATTGACCTTGCCAAGCGCAAGGGGCAGAAATGGTGGCTGCTGCTGCTGTTCAGCATCGTATCCGTTGCCCTGGGCGTACTGCTGGTGCTGCACCCGTTTGATGCGGCGGTCAGCGCCGTCATGCTCTGCGGCATCCTGCTGATCGCCGAAGGTGCGCTGAATTTAGGCTGCATTCTCTACGCCGCCATGGAGCTGCGCACACTGGACCGCATGGCCTCTGCCGCCGCCAATGCGGCCTTGGGTGCCATCGGCGACGCCCTGGACGAGGCCGAAGCCGCCGAACGCGATGTCGGCAGCGACGGCCCTGTGGTGTACGACGCCGAGAGCAAGGATGTGTCGGAGGACGGTGAATAACCGTTCCGTGACACCGTAGGGGCGCATTCTATATGCGCCCGCAGCGCCGTGCCATCAGCAAACGGGCACGGGCGGATATAGAATCCGCCCCTACAAGCTCCGTTTGTCCTTATTTTGTTTCCCGCGCGAAGGATCGCGAGTTATTTTTAAAGGAGAGAGCCCCTATCCATGTATGACCTTATCATCGTAGGCGCCGGCCCTGCCGGCATTTTCACCGCGCTGGAGCTGCTGCGCA
>ERZ773224.3412-NODE-3412-length-14146-cov-28.868143_pt1 | contig 14146 bp, 17 predicted proteins | sample MGYA00580526_ERZ773224 | MGnify/ENA primary metagenome ERZ773224 (study PRJEB29015, sample SAMEA2737743) | human gut metagenome | biome: human gut; feature: human-associated habitat; material: faeces | place: China | collected 2012 ... | reverse complement strand
ATTTTAAAAAAGTTACAACTTTTGTTCAAAAAATGATTATCGGCAAATTACTATTTATTTAACAAATCACTAAATTGTAATTTGTAATTATTATTCTGATGGGCAATTATAATTTGTATTTTTAAATGTTGGAATTACCGTTATTACATCATCGCTAACACAATAATAAGTATCAATTAAAATACCTTTGTCTACATAACTATCACTATCATTAGCATCTTCAATTCTCCAACTTATTATTGGGCTATTTTTAAATACTATTGCTTGAATTGTGTCTAATATTACAATTGACAAAATAGTAATAACTATTGTTAATAATATTATTATAAACTTATTCTTTTTTACCTTTTTTATTTCTTTTGCAGAATAATCAAGTGTATCAATTAAAGTTTCCTCACTTTTTGAATCGATTTCTTCTTTAGTAAATCTCTCACCATTTAATATTTCCGTAACCGAGACTTCTAAAATGTGACTTAATGGTTTTAACAATGACAAATCCATTAAGCCCAATCCTCTTTCCCACTTGCTTACAGCATTTTTGGTTATCCCTAATTTTTCTGCTAACTGTTCTTGAGTTAATTTTTTTTGCTTTCTTAATTTAGCAATAAATTTTCCTATTTTTTCTTGATTCATTTTATCACCATCCAAGAACAATATATCAATTTTTTATCTAATATTAAACATACTATTAGTTCACTTTCAAATTACTATTTATCTGTCATTCTATATATAATTGTACCATAATTTCAACATATTTTGAAACTAAATTTAAACATCCAAGATTTATCCAACATTTCCAGTATATATCCAACAGTTGGAAGTAAAATAAAACCTCGCAAACCTTTTAATTAATTGATTTAAATAAAAAGTATGGTAGAATTCTTCCATATTTTTAACACAATTTTGCAAGTGCAAAATAAGAAATGATAGCACAACTATTCCTATATTTATATAGAATGAATTAGGGCAGTGCTATCATTCCCTTTATCCTGCTTAATAATTATTAGTAATTTTTTATTAAATTTTAGTATTTTCATGGTATACTTATATTAGTTAGTAGTTTATTACTACCTATAATTTAGATAATTAGAGGTTGTCCGACTTCAACCTTTATGGCTCCATTGACGAATCTGTTCGAACTATTTAGTTTGAACTTGATCTATAGAATCAATCGAAAGATTGATTTTTTTTGTGTCTTACAAAGAAATCATCCTAAAGAAAGGATGGTGTTTATGATTAATATTATCAAGCAAGAAATACCTATTGATGAATCACTTAAAAAAAAATTAGAATTTATTTGCGATTTTTGTAATACTACTCCTACATTTATAAATGGAAGTATTAGAAATCTAATTTGGTTTATGTTGAACCTCACAAAGTAATTATCAATAATATAATGTTTCTTGTTTTTAATTATTCTAATGATGTTTATATCAAAAACTTCGGTAATAAAATTAAAATCAATGAATTAGAAGATTATTTAAAGAAAATTGTGTGAATTACTGAAATATGTGCTATAATGGTTTTAGGAGGGATATAATGGAACAAGTATTAGAAAAATTAGATATGACTATGAAAATACTAACTTTAGATTTAGTAAAATATAAAGAAGATAGCCCAATGTATCAAAAAGCTCTAGTTACACTAGCTAATGTTTATCAAGCATTTAATTCAGCTTATGATTTAGCAGCAACAGACAATATAAATGTACCATATTATATTAAATATGCAGATATTGAAAGAATAAAGACATTATTAACAAATGCTGGTTATTTAGAGGAATCAAAAAAAACTGGAAGACGTTAATAATTATAATTATAGTGATTAGTTGTTTATCAACTTTGCTATTAGGAGTTTTGAATAACCTATGTTATTGCTCCATTTGAAATCAACTTACGGACTAATTAAAGTTCGTAAGTTTTTATTTTGACCGTAGTCAGGCTTGGCAAGGCTTGTTCTACCAAATATAAATATAATGTTCTCTTTCTAGGAAGGGGGAAATTTTTTATGCTTGAATTTAAAACTACCCAAGAACTTAAACCTAATACTAAACTACTATAATTTATTAAAGACTTTGCTTATAAAACTAAAAAAGGGAAAGTTAAAGTTCTTCTAAATACTAATTTACAGTTTATTGAACCAACTAAATATCTAATTACATACCCCGTTACTCTTACTATACTTGAATATAAAGTAAATGAAATCAGTAATAAGCCTTTTTATATTAAAGAACATAAACAGATGTATAACTTAAAGGAATTAGAAAGAATAATTCAAAGCACAACTTTTGACACTAAATAGCAAATATAAATTAGAAATATTTAAAATTAGACTTCGTAAAATCCACTTTACTTGAGGAAACTAATGAGAAATATTAAAAAAAGTTAGATTATGAAGAAGATAATGGATATTTTATCTTTAAAAATAATTTAAGTTTTGATTATTTATTTGATAGTTTAAATAGAAAAGTGCAAAAAGAATTAATAAATAGATTAATGTCTTCGATTGAAATAACTAGAGATAATAACTACAATATTGAGATTAAAAATATCAAATTTACTGAGGAATTTATCTCAAAAAGTGCAAAAGACTATATTGATTATTTAAATGAATATGTTTTTGTATAAATAATCTTCAAAAAAAGAGAAAAAAATTATACAAAAAGAGAAAAATAATTTTCTCTTTTTAATAACCTTCTTTTTTATTAATGTCTACTATTTGAGGTTCAGTTCAAACAAAGATTTTCTTGTTTCTAAAATGGATAACTATCAAGAAATAGTAGAAGAATTTGATAATCTAACAAGTGATAATAATAATTTAAAAGCGGAACTAAATAAATGGAAAAAAAGATTCTTAAATATTATTAACTTTATTAAAAACAGATTATTAAGACCTAAGGATAAAGACAAATATAAGGAATTTACCATTGATTTGTATGAGCATAATGCAATAGGTCAAGAAACATTTGATGATATTAGAAATAACTATTCTAAAGACAAAAGAAAAGATGATTTTGAGCGTTAATGCTTAAAATCATCTTTGTTTTAATGTTTTAACAATAGTTTGACTATTAAATTTATCTTGAATACATTGTACTCTATTGTTATTTAATTTTTGACAATAATTACTTAAATTTCTTAATTTCTCTATAAGATTTTGCCTTGCTTCTTTTAGTGTTGCTTCATCTTCTGTTACCATATGAGTATCACTTGTATTATTTGCTAAATCTGTTCCATTATAAAATACAATTGGTGCTTGTACATTACCCACAAAATCACAATTAGCATTTACTATCATTACACCATTTTGGGCAATTACTGAACTATCTGCAAAGTCGATACTTTGTGAATCAACATAAACTTCATTTGCTTTAAGTTCTGATTTTTCTATTCTTGTTCTTTCTGCTTTTATATTTATTGTAGCTGGGTATTCTGCATCGACTTTAGTATTAATAAATTCAATTTCTTTAGCATCAATTTGCATACCAAAACGAGCATCTCCGTATTTTTTTAAGTCATAACTATTTACAAAATTATCATTTATAAAAGTAAGTTTATTAACTCTATCAGCAGTAAGGAAACATTTACCATAAAAGTAAACATCACAGTGATCCGTATATTTATTATTTTCAAAAGTTATTTCATCGCCCCAAATTATTCCAATATTTTTATCAAAAGTACAATTTCTAAATATAACATTAGACCAAAGTGAAGTTATTTCTAAACCTGTACTAAATTCAATACCATCAAAAATATAATATACTGGCTTATTTAATCTAAAATTTTCTACAGTCTCTTTTATTCCTTCAGTTACTTGATTCATACCATTAAGTCTTAATTTATAAAGTGGATTATTCCCTTTATATCTATCAATAGACTTTTGATCAACATAACATATAATTTTATCTTCTTCTTCAACAATCTTTCCAATATTACAAATTGATTTCTTTAAATATAATTGTCTTGCTTCATTATATACTTTTAACTTAGCTTTTTTCTTAATATTATCAATAATTCTCCTCATAATATATAATCCCCCTTTGAATTGTCAATTATTATAACACAAAAATTAATTTTTTGCAAATTTCTTCATAAACTGTCCTTATCTTATTCACAAAAAATTGCTAATAAAAAATCATCTTCTCCATCAGCGTGTCCTCCTGGATAAATCCAACCATCATTAATTATATGATAGACAACTACCATTTTATTTTTTTCTTTATTTACCACAAATGCTGATGCAGAAAAATGTCCAAAAATATTATCTCTAGTCAAAACATCATCAAAAGTATCAATAAATTTTAAAAATTGTTCTTTGTCTTTTTATTCTTGCTCATTAAAGGATATATAATTTTCTATCTTTTGCCTTAGATCCAAATTCGTCCTCCTAAATAATTAAATCAACAAATATATTATATCATTCAAAAAGCAAAACCTCTATAGTTTTGCCATTCTTTTATTAATTATTTATGCATTTTGTATGCTCTTACTTTTGATAAATGAAAACCATTATCAATAACTTCTTTATATTTAAAAACATCTTCACGAGTTTCAGGGCTTTCAATAATTTCAAAAGTATTTGCTTGTTCTATAACACTTTCTGGTGCTTGAGATAATACTTCAGCAATTGATGGTTTAAACAATCCATAATATCCAAAAGTATGTAAACATAAGAAGTCATCTACTGTTTCTAGTCTACTTGAATCAACAATATCTCTCTTATCTTCATGACGATTCCAAATATAAGATTGATTTCTTAATTCTTGTAATGTAAATTCTCTTAATAAGTATTTCATTTCATCAATTGTTACAATAGGTTTTAATAATTGATATAATTCCTTTAATCTTTTATCATCAATCTCTGGAATTTCAAATTTTTTTGGTAAAGTTACAAAATTATTACCACCATATAATTTTTCCATAAAGTCCCTCCTGACCTACATTTATTATATCATTTTTTAGAAAATAAGCAACTTCTTTTCAGCATTACTCGATATTAAATATGATTAGTTTATGATAATGTCTTAAGTGGTAGGATGAACTAGATCTACATTTTCATTATGGGAGATTAATAAAAATACAATACCTCTATATTATTTAAATAAATCATCTAATAGAATTAATTGTAATTTCAAGCATTATTTCTTTATTAATATTAAAAAAATAACCTTTTCATAGTTGAATTGGTTATTTTCTATGATTAGAACTTTTATAATTTTTAGCATTTTCTAATCCATAAATATAAGTTGGGCTTTCGTATTCAAAACTATAATCATCTAAAAGACCATTAAAGCCATATAACTTGCGATATGTTTCTTCTGTTTTTGATAAATCTATCTGAATTGGTGTACCATTTTTTAATGCTTCATAATCTTGTTTCTTAAATGTTTTATAAAATCCAAAAGATAATTTATTATTATCTTTGATAAATTTTACAAAGTGAGATGGATCATATAAAACCATAGGCTCATTTCCATATCCATTTGGATAAATAAAATTATATGCGTGCATTTCAGAGTCTCTTGCTCCACAAACTACTTCTGAATCAATACCTAAAAATTTAAACATATTATGAGCCATACCAGCGTTTTCAGAGCAAAAAGCTATGCCATTATTACTAATTGTTTTTATTGATAATTTTTTTCCTTTGTGAGATGCATAAGTTGAATATCTACCTAATCCAATATCATTACTTGGCAAATAATTATGAATAGTGAAGAATATTGTAGAAATCAGTGTTAGTTCATTATACCAAGAACTCTTTTTGATTTCTTTAATCAAATTAATATATGGTGTTTTATCATCATAAACTAAATCGGGACATTCTGAATCATCAAAGTTTTCAGCTGCTTTATAATGGATTTTCTGTGATATATAGTCTTGAAAACTATCAGTATAATTTTGTCCAACAATTTTTTCTTGGCTATTTGTTTCTAGTTCAGACAATCTTTCATCTACAAATTTAATAATTTCATCATCTGACTGTAATTCAAATATTCTTTTATTTATTTCTGCTTTTGTCATTTTATAACCACCTTTAATTTATCAACATTTTCTAAAAAGTTATTTAATGATTTATACCACTCAAACATACCAAGTTTTCTATTTTGATATCTAGTTAGTTCTTCTTCATTATAGTTTTTATTTATTTCCTTCCATCTATTTACTACTCTCTTATAACACTCTTCTATAGAAGTTCTTATAATTATTATTTTTCCTTTTAATAATTTAATTTCTTTTTCTGCCCTTAAATTTCTAAACTGTGCCGAATCTATAACCAGCGTTTTATCAGTGTTTTTATAATAATTTAATATGTCATTATATATGGTACTAAACTCATTACATATATCTGGAATGCTATCATTATATTTTTTCTTTAAAAACTCTCTAAATTCAATACAATTCTTATTATCGGTTGGTCTATCTTTAATTATTTCATCAGTATCTATTACAATATATTTATCATTATTTAGATATTTTTTAGTATATGTTGATTTACCACTTCCAGACTCTCCTGTTATATTTATAACCTTATCATCTGTAATACATTTTATATATGGTTCTTTATCAACAAATCTACTTATTAATAATTCTGATTTAACTTCATATAGATAGTTCTTTATTTCTTTAACAAGAGAATTTATATCTTTTCTATCATCTTGATTACCGTGTGAAATAAAATCATTCCATTCTTTTAAAACCTGATCTATATTATTTTTATTTACTTTATCTCTAAATATTGCATAAGCAGTTTGTTTGTAATTCATAATACTTACAACACCTAATGCTTTATAATATGACTTTTCTGGTATTTTTGATATTTTATAAAAATGAAGTGCTAACTCATCATCAACTTTTCTTGGGTTATTAATAATAATTTTATTTGTTCTATATATTGTTGTCGCACCATCTAATTTAATATTTTCTGCATCAGCAGGAATTTCAACATCATAGATTGTATCCCCACGATGTAACCATCTTAATATACATTCTTCGCTACAATAATTAAAACCTCCAAAATCTCTCCCATTTTCAGCATTGGGATTCCAATTTTTGCTTACATTAACTTCATTTATTTTATATTCAAAATCTCTTTTTGCTCCACTTGCAGTTCCAAACATTACTTTTACAAATTTGCTCATTTAAACACCACCTAATCAAGTTTTATATTTTTAATATCAATTAGTTTATTTTCATCATCAAATACTAATTTAAATGTTTCACAATAATTAAAATATCCATCTAATATTATTTCGTTTTTAAAACTATATCTTAACTTGTTATCAACAATATTGACATCACACCATTTTTTTAATAAGTATGAAATTGCAGTTCCATGACTAACAATAGCTATTCTTTTATTAGGATATTCATTTAAAATATTCATAATTACAGAGTACATTCTATCTTTAACTTCTTTTTGATTCTCACCACTATTAAGTTTATAATTTTCATCTAAAAATTGTTTTCTTTCAAAATTATCTGGTAACTCATCCCAAGAATCAATGCCAAATTTTCTCTCACTCAAATCACTAATAACATTTATTTCTGTACTATTTTTTTCTGATAAATATTTTGCAGTTGTAGATTGTCTTTATTAAAAGTATCATTAACTTTCATTGGCTTTGAATGCCTAATTAAATAAATAGTAGTCATTATAAATACTTTTCCTTTTAATCATTTTTTTCAATAATATGTTCTAATTTTTCCGACTTAATTAATTTAATTGTTGATTCTGGATATACTTTATAACTATTTAATTGTTCTATATCAACCCAATAAAAATATTGATTATTATTATCTTTACAAACAAATTTATCAGTATTAATAATACCCTTATAAATACCTTTATAGCAAAAATTATATTGCATTATTTTTACATTTTCTTTTATTACAAAGTTTTCTTGTATAGAGCAAAGAGAAAAATCAATATCATATCCTAATTCTTCCATTACTTCTCGTTTAATAGCAGTTAGACTATCCTCATATAATTCAATTCTTCCACCTGGTAATAAAAAATAATCTCTACCATCTTCAACCTTAAATAATAAAATTTTATTCTTTTTTTCATTTAAAATAATAGCTGATGCTCTAGCATTAAATCTATAATTATCTTTTACAAAATCTACATTCATTTGATATTTCTTCCTCCTATTATATTCACTATTAATATAGATATAATACTTTTATCTATATACGATTGTACCAAATTTCTGACGAAAAGTCCTGCATTAATTTGTGGTGGATTTGAATATTCAATTAAACCACTAAATGTAACTCTTACTTTATTATTTACTGCATAATAATCATTTGTACCATTTGTTGTCCTTGATATTTTCATTGTTACTTTATCCTCCACTTTAAATGATTTACTATCTCTTAATACTTCAACAGTTATATATTTTTCTTCTGCAACTAATTCCCATTGCAATAAGTCCTATCAAAGCAATTTCTATGCTAATACATATTTTTTTCATATTCAATCCTCCATTTCAACAAATTACTATTTATAAAGAGAAGTAGTAATTATAACTTCAAATGCAAACTTACAATTTTATATATTCTAATCTTTAAACCATTTTACTAAAAATGGCTTAATTAATTCGTAAATAAATATTGCCATAGAGTTTATTAAGAATACTATTAATATCAAACTAATATCTATTGATGTTATACTTATTAATTTACCAATAGGTGTAACAAACACTATGAGTTCAATTAAAAGTATCAATAGTAATCCATAGTTCATTGCTTTATTAGAAAATAATCCTTGTTTAACAACTGACTCTTTCAAGTTTCTACAAGATATAGAATAAACTATCTCCTGTACTACCATTGAAAGAAGTGCTAAAGACATAGCTGTTTCTTGTCCATACATTTTTAAACTAATAAAGTAAGTGAGAACTACAAATATAGTTTCAAGGATAGCTGAAGATGCGATACATGATTTTATAAATGGTGTAAATAATGGTTTATTAATGCCTCTTGGCTTTTTATTCATTATGCTATCTTCACTCTTTTCAAAAGATAAACATATACTAGGAATAGAATCAGTTACCAAATCAATAAATAAAATATAAATTGGTAATAAAATTGTTGTTTTAGTAAGTAGTCCTATAATAATAGTAAATATTTCAGCAAAATTACTTGATAATGAAAATACAATATTATTTCTAATGTTATTATATATTCTTCTTCCTTCTTCAACTGCTACAACTATTGTTGAAAAAGAATCGTCCATTAAGACTATGTCTGATGCAGACTTTGTAACATCAGTACCAGTAATACCCATTCCAATACCAACATGAGCATCTTTAATAGCAGGAGCATCATTTACTCCATCTCCAGTCATTGCTACAATTTTTCCGCTATTTTGAAGTGCAAAAACAATTCTTTCTTTATGAACTGGATTTACTCTTGCATACACAGAATACCTTTTAACGATATTTTTTAGTTCTTCATCATTATATTTATCAAGTTCACTCCCGAGTATTGCTTCATTATCATTATCTATAATTCCAACATTTTTTGCAATAGCAGTTGCAGTATCTATAGAATCTCCTGTAATCATTATTGGTCTAATACCAGCATTTTTGCATAAAATGACACTTTTTTTAACACTTTCTCTTGGTGGATCTATTATTCCTAAAATACCAGCAAAAGATAAATCATTTTCCTCTTTTTCTAATTCTTTAATATCTTTTGGTATATAATCTAACTTTTTATAAGCAAACCCTAAAATTCTTAAAGCATTTTTAGAAAAATTCTTAACTTTATCTAAAATTTGTTGTTTTTCAATCTTAGATAGATTTACTTTTTCAATTAAAGAATCCATACTACCTTTGCATAATATATATACATCATTATCAATTTTATTTAAAGTAGTAAACATTTTTCTATCACTATCAAAAGGTATATCTAATATTCTCTTACATTTTTTTCTCAATTTAAGAGAATCAATTTTTTTATTATATAGATATTCATATAAACAAGTTTCTGTAGGATCACCTACATATTTATCTTCATAAATAAGACCATCATTACAAAGAGCACATATATAATTAAGCATATTCTCATCTATTACATATTCTTCTTTAACAGTCATTTTATTTTGCGTTATAGTACCTGTCTTATCAGAACAAATAATATCTATTGCCCCAAGTGTTTCTACAGCTTGCATTTGTTTTACTACTGTTTTCTTCTTTGCTAAATTAGATATTCCAACGGATAATGTTATTGTAATTACAGTTGGAAGTCCTTCTGGAATAGCAGCAACCGCAAGTGATGAGCATAGCATTATAATTTCAAGTATTGTGTATTTATTAATTAAAGCTAAAATAAATATAAAAATTAAAATAATAAATACTATAAATGTAATTTTTTTAGAAAGTTCTTTTATTTTTAATTGTAATGGTGTTTCTATTCTATCAATTTCATTTAGTGATAATGCAATCTTACCTATCTCAGTATTTTTTCCTGTACTTACAACTATACCAGTACTTTTTCCATTAGTAATGTTTGTTCCTAAAAATAACATATTTTTTTGTTCTTGAAGAATTAAGTTGTTTTTTAAAACATCTGAACTTTTTTGAACTGGAACACTTTCTCCAGTTAATGCTGATTCATCTACTTTTAAACTTTCACATGAAAGTATTCTAATATCAGCAGGAACTGTTTCTCCGGATTCTAAATATATTATATCTCCTGGAACTAATTCTTTAGTGTTTATTACTATTATTTTATCATCTCTTTTAACTTTACAAGTGCTGGTTTCATATTTTTTTAAATCTTTTAATACTAAAGTAGCTTTTTCTTCTTGTATAAATCCAACAATTGCATTTATAAAAACTACAAAAAGTATAACAATAGTATCAGTATACTCATGAGAATAAAAATATCCATAAAAATATAAAAGTAGTGCAACTACTAATAATATGATGATCATGGTATCGTTAAATTGTTTTAAAAATCTTAAAATCCAAATCTTTTTCTTTTTATTAAGAATAATATTTTGTCCATAATCTTTTAACCTTTTCTCAGTTTCTTTACTATCTAATCCATCAATATTACTATTTAAAATTTTAAATATTTCCTCTTCATTTTTAGAATACATTATATTACTCCTTTTTACCTACATTCCTGAATCTCGAATGTATTTTCTGTATCATATAATCTTTATTTTGCATCTTAATTCTTATTTTTTGTTTATCATTAACATTTATATCATTTAATATATTATTCATTTTATTTCATCAAATAATTACACCTATATCACTCCTCGTACTAATATAAGTATATCATGTATAATTCTAAACATAAAGATTTCAAGATTAAAATTTTGATTTTTTTATATTTTTTTGCTATTATAAATGGCAATCGGTAAAGACGGAGTATAACACAAATGTCACTGTAAATGTCACTATATTTATATTTTTTATACTATATTCGTATTTTCATGGTATACTTATATCAGTTAGTAGTTTATTACTACCTACAATTTTGATAATTAGAGGTTGTCCGACTTCAACCTTTATTGCTTTAGAAGCAAAAATCGTCGCACCAAAGCGATGTTTAGATTTAAATCAATCAGAAATGATTGATTTTTTTATCGTTTAAGAAAGATGTTAATGATATTATGATAAAAATAAGAAGCAGAAGATTACTAAACCATTTTTAAAATCAACATAATACATTTGACATCATAACATATTAATAAGTTCAAAAAAAGAACTAATTTTTTATTTTAGTTCTTTCTATGATTATTTATATATTCTTATAACTTGATATTCATAATGATCATTGTCATTTGATATGCCTACTGAAATGCCTTTACCATTATTAGCTGTTTCTTTTAAAGAAGATTTTTCTTTAGCTTCTTTTAACAATTCATCAATTTCAGAATCAGTAACTTCTTCATTGTTAGCTTTAATCAAAAGTTTTGTATACTTTATAGCAGTAGCCTCATCATATTTGTCATTGTCCATATAAATAGCACTCATATCAAGAATATCTTTTTCTTTATTTCCAGATGATTCAACTGGTTTTAGATAGAATGCAACATCATCAGTTAGTGCAAACCAATATTTACCATTATCCACAACCATATAATCATCAATAGCAGGTGTATTTAATCCACCATCCATTATTTCAGTATTAAATTTAGCAAGAATAGTATTTACAGTTTCTTTCTCAACCCATCCATATTTTTTATAAGTTTCTTCTAAATCCTTTTTAGCATCTTCTAATTCTTTTTTAGAATCACTAACTGGATTACTACATCCAGCAAGTCCTAAAACCATAACCCCACAAAGTAAAATTGCAAATATTTTCTTTTTCATCTTTCTCTCCTCCTATATTACTCAAACATTATTGAGTCCATAATAAATTTGCTAACCTTTTGCCATTCACTCATTTGTTCTTTAGTACAATTAAAATTAACTAATCTTAATTTATCATTAACAGAAAATACAATAATATGATTATAGATTTCTGTATCTGACCCTTGTGTTGTAAATTCCATTTCGCCAATTTTATGATTGTTTCTTTCCCAAAAATTTAATTTTACATCTTTTGAATAATTTTTATAAGTCGATTCCATTGTTTTGACATATTCTTCTATCTGACTATTTTTCATTGTAACATCATTCATAACCAGCGCTACATTAATTGTTGTTTTGTCATTTGTGTAAACAAGTGATGGTGCATTTCCATTTGGATATTTAACATTAACAATTTTCTCACCCATTATCTTAAATTCACTTGGAATCTTTATTTTAAATCCATCAAACATTTCATATTGTGTTTCAATGTTATTACCATTATTAGTAGTAATAACCAATGTTTTTTTAATTTCACTTAAATTTTCAGTTTTTGTAATATTTGGTATTGTTATAATAGCCCAAACAATTAAAACTGCTATGCTAATTATCAAACACACATTTAAAATTTTTGTTTTATCTTTGTATTCTGGTATTTTCTTTTTCTTTAAATAATATTGATGCATACTTTTAATATCTAGATCATTCTTTATATCAAGCACTATAATAGGAAGTGCTACAATAATAATTAAAATTGTATTAATGATTGTTATATTAAATGGAATCATATTATTCATTGTCAGTATAATATTTGGTATAACCATAATTGCTAATAACAATATAAGGATCATTTCATAAACATAGTAGTTTTTAAATGCCTTATTTTCTTTTTTCATCATTTTTTTAAATTCATTTTTTTTCATAATTTTCTCCAATTTACTTAACATTATTATAAATTTCAATACCTAATATTTTTATTACATATCCATCATTATAAGGTTTGACTTTTTCTGTTTTTTCTGCTTCTTCTTCTGGCATAAGTGAATGAATTTTTGTTATCTCGTATGTTAAAGATTTATATTGAATACTACCACCATCTTTTAATTGATTTCTAATTGGAAATAATAAAACTACTAAAATTATAATTACCGAAATTATGATTACTTTCTTTTTCATATCAACACCTCACTTTCAAATTACTATTTATAAATTTCAATAAATTTATTCAAGTTTTCTTGATGATAATTTGCACCTTTAATCTTTTTAGCACAGTTCATTACATATTTTGTTCCATCATTTAGAATAATAGTAATTCTTTTATATATAAAATCTTCATTTTTAATTTTTATTTTCTTAATCTCTTCTGGCTTTATATCAATATATCCGTTAATATCAATTTGCATAACTCTATGCTCATCAAGTATAACAGGGATTAAACAAATTTCATTTTCATTCTTATTAACAAAATAACCACTTATATTATTTTTTTGTTTAGCCACCTCAATTAGCCTTCAACTGCTCCAAGAGCTATTGGTAATGCTGATTGAGGTTTGAATGTGCCAAAGCAATAATTATATTCATTTCCAAATCGATTGATTCTTTTAAATAAATTTTCAACATTTTCAAGCACGATATACGTTTCATTATTGTATTCTTCCATATTTTTGACGCTCCTTACAAATTACTATTTAGCATTATTATTTATCAAATTTTTCATTTCTTTAAGTTTTGTTTCTAATAATTTTTTATTAATTAATTTTAACTTATATTCAGAAATCATAGTCTGAGACATGTTTTTACTAATTGAATATTCAACAACATCTTCATCTT
>ERZ773224.3409-NODE-3409-length-14161-cov-6.012548_pt1 | contig 14161 bp, 8 predicted proteins | sample MGYA00580526_ERZ773224 | MGnify/ENA primary metagenome ERZ773224 (study PRJEB29015, sample SAMEA2737743) | human gut metagenome | biome: human gut; feature: human-associated habitat; material: faeces | place: China | collected 2012 ... | reverse complement strand
TCTCCTTCCATTTACGAACTACCAATACTTAATTTATTGATTTTTGCACCTTGCTTTAGTATAATAATAATAATTTCACATGTGTTTTTACTATTTTTAGTAATAATAAACTGTGTTATTATGAAAGAGGTGATATTTTGGAGTTCATGAAATATAACTTTATGGGTAATAAAGCAGATGAAAATGTTCCTGATCAGGACTTAAGCAACACCACAGGATCGAGTTTTGATGATGTTAAAACTGAAACTGAGGAGTCTGATACTCAGGATAATTCTTCTTCTGTTTACTCTGACGACACTTCAACTGATACTGAACAAAGTAGTCATAATGGCTCTGTTATAAATGAACAAGGCGAACATAATGGTCCTATTGTAAGTGATATAGATGGTTTATATACGTATGGCCAGCTTGCCAAATTGTTAAATAAACCAGAGAATAATCTGCGATACTTAATCAATACTTTCCGCGATTATATTCATCCTGTTGCCGTTACAACTTCCGCAAATGCTAAACGTGCAAATTTCAAATATTCAGAATCTGATTATGCTACCCTTAAGCAAATTCTTGCTTATAAAGAAAAGGGAATTCAGAATGCTGAAATCATGAAGCTTTTAGAAAACGGGCCGGCTGATGATAACAACGATAATGAGGATGATCAGATTGCTATTATTGCGAAGCGAGTCCTGGCTTTTTACAAGAAAAATCTTTCCGATCGTGATCAACAAGTTATTAATCAATTTTCCTTAGTTAACGCCAGAAATCAAAAAGCTTTAGAAAGTCTGCTCCAACAAGTAAGCGATGTTTATTTAGATCAAAAGAAGTTTTATGAATCTGCACTCTCCGAGACAAAAAAACAGAATGAGATTTTAAAAGGACAAAATGACAAGCTGCAAAAACAGTTAACTGATGCACAAAATATTATATCGTCTTCAAAAGATGCATATGAACTTAACAGTCAAGTTATCAGCGATGCGCAAGAAATCATATTGAAACAATCCGAATATATCGAAAAATTAAAGGATGAGCTTTCACATGATGATGAACAAACTTCAGAAAAGAAAGGCTTTTTTTCAAGATTATTCGGACTTTAACTTGATACCATCTTACAATTTATATGCCTATAAAAGCAATCATTAAATATGATTGCTTTTTTTATTTACTTGATTACACCCTCTCTCCTACTCTCATCTTTATTTTCTATTATTCTTTATTCCAACTTGCATCTCTTTAAGTCATACAAATACATGTTTGCTATTTATCGGGCTTCCTTTATGATAATAATAATTTATTTTTACCTTTTTGTATGTATAGGATATTTATTATTACTAAATATGATAATAATGTTATTACTATATATCTTTATATTAAGAAAAAATAAAGTAAAAGTAAGAGAAAAATATAATTATAAAGAAATAATAAGAAGTATATTAGATATTAATAAAAGTATAACTATATATAATCTTATTAAAGAAGGCTATATATATACATCAATAATAATACTATATTATACTTTAATTAATAAATATAATTATAGTTATGAAAATACAAGTATAATTATAGTTAATGTATACTTCTATGGAATATACTTTATAAAATATATTAGTTATATATTAAAAAAACATCTTGAAGTAAATAGCGATAATTTTAGTAATCAAATAATTAAAGTATCTAATTATTTGATTACAATAACAATACTTTTAATGATAATATCTGGTCCTATTTGTAAAATACTATTTAGTAATAATAATTTTCTGTTTGATTTAGTAGTATTAATATTCTTTTATACATTATATAATTATGTAATGGATATAAGTATAAAAGTTACCAGTAGTAAAATAAATAAAATATCCTTATTAAGTGGATTAATAATTAAACTAGTATTTGAAATACCACTTATTAATGCCAGTTATCGTATGGGTAGTAGTCTATATTTTGGTAGTGTATTATCTATAATAATAGGTATGGCTACTAGTACAATTATTAGTATTATATTTATAAATAAAAAGTTAAAAATAAGCATTTTAAATAATTTTAGTAATATTTTAAATATTATTTACGAAAATATAATATTATGCTTAATATTAGTATTATTAACCTTAATAGTAAGAGTAGAAAATACCAGTATAATAGGAAGTATCTTAGTAATAATATTCTATACATTTATTACAATATTATTTTACATAATCAAAAAAATACTCAAGAAAAAAGTGTGAGTTTATTGCACTTTTTTTTATATTATGATATCATTGTATTAGTAGAAAAGTAAGGTGAATATAGTGAAAAAGAGTAAACTATTTATGATAATTTCTTTAAGTGTATTAGTGATAACAATAATAGTAAGTGGTACTTATGCTTTATATAAAGCTCAGTTATCTAAAAATATTGGAGTAAATACAACAACACATGGACTAGCATATTATATTAATTATGTTAAAGGTACTGATATAACTGCCGCTACTTTAAATCCTAGTACTTCTTATGAAGGTGGAGCAAGTAGCGATATTGAATTTTGGAAGAAGGATGACTCTTATGATATATATGGTAAAATAGAATTAACTGTTAATACTATAGGTACTAATTTAAGTAATAGTCCTGCACTTAAATATGCCGTAGTAAATAATGGTAATGTACTAAAGGAGGGATCTTTAAAAGGTACTACATCCGGTTCAAAAGTAACAATATTAAAAAATCTATATCTAGAACAAACTAAGCAAATATATACAGTATATGTATGGCTTGATAATAGTGAAGAACTAGGTAATATATCTAATGAATCTCTTAGTATATCAGTAGATTGCACTGCTAGTCTTCAAAAAGAACCAACAGCAGCAGACACTATTATTAGTTTATATACTAGTGCAGCAAAGGTAACAGCAACAAATAATAGTATTACATATAATACAGCACCATCAGTATCATTAATGAATGATAGACTGGGTGGTACTACAACTAGTCTAGATGGTGGCAATATAAGATATTATGGAGCAAGTCCAAATAACTATATATACTTTAATTGTTCTGACTATAGTAATCAAACATCTAGTACATGTGAAACATGGCGTATAATAGGAGTATTTGATGGTAAGTTAAAACTAATAAGAGGTAGTCAAATAGGAAAATATTCTTGGGACAATAAGAATACTAGTACAGGAGCAGAAAATAATTATGGTAAAAATGACTGGACTACAGCAAGATTAATGAAACTACTTAATCCAAGAGATTATTATAAAGTAGACTCTAACGACAACAATCTAGGGCAGAGTTTATATTACAATAGTGCGTCAGGAAAATGTTATAGTGGTCAAAATAATGCCACAGTAGATTGTGATTTTACAAGTACAGGAATAAAAAATGATGAAACAAGAAATATGATTGCAGAGACAACATATTATTTAGGAGGCTGGAATAGTTATTCAGTATATCCAAATGAAATATATGAATATGAAAGAGGAACAACAGTATATACAGGAAGACCACCAACATGGCCAGGAAAAATAGCGCTAGCATATCCAAGTGATTATGGCTATGCGGCGGATTTAAATCAGTGTAAAGATAAAACACTATACGATTACGATAATAGTACTTGTACTTCAAACAACTGGATGAAAGCAATTTTAGGTACTTCTAGTCATGGATGGTTATTAACCCCTCGTTCCGGCGGTTCGTACAATGCGTGGAATGTGTATTCGGGCGGCTATGTGGGCAGCACCTACCTTGCGTATTATGCGATTGGGGCCGTGCCAGTCCTTTCTCTAAGTTCTAAACTGGGAATAGAGTCAGGAGATGGCTCAAGTAGTAATCCGTACAAATTAAGTGCGTAAGCAGTTAAATTGTGATAACTTTGGTAGGAAGAACTTGGTAAGGGACCCCTCAAACAGGTGAAGTCTGTTAGGGGCAAGGGCGGCGAAAGTCGCCAAGAGAAGATAAGTATTCATGGAAAGGCGAAAAATGAAAAATAAATTTTGGTATTAACACTAGTTTGGTGCCTTATAAAGTAAAATAGATATGTAGATAAAAAGAATAGAAAGGAAAGGATATTATGACTAATGTAAGTAATTACTATATAGATAGTAAAAATAAATTAATTAGTGATAAAGAATCTTATATTATAGGTAATAAATATAGATTTACAATATTAACTCCTAGAATGATAAGATTAGAATATAGTATTAATGGTGTATTTGAAGATAGACCAACTTCTTTAGTAATAAATAGATCTTTCCCTAAAGTACCATATTCTATTACTGAAAGTAATACTCTTATTCAAATAGATACTGGTATATTTACTTTATCTTATGTAAAAGATAGTGATTTCAAATCAACTACTTTTGGTAGTAATATAAAAGCAGTAATAAATGGTACCAATAAAGAATGGCAGGCAGGTAGCAAAGAAATAAGAAATATGCGAGCCATTAATTATTCAATAGATAGTATCAAAGATAAAATAATATTAGATAAAGGATTATATTCCTTAGACGGAATATGTCTAATAGATGATTCTGGGTCTCTAGTATTAGATGAAAACGATAATTTCATAGAAAGACCTAAGGATATAAAAGATTTATATCTAATTATGTATAATAATGATTTTGAAGGCTGTCTAACAGATTATTTCACTTTAACAGGTTATCCTAATCTAATACCAAGATATGCTCTTGGAGCTATATGGTATAAGAACGATAACTATAGTACTAGTGATATAGTTAATTTAGTAAATAAATTCAATATAAATAATATTCCAATATCAGTATTTCTACTTGGAGACTATTGGCATAATGGAAGTACATTAATACCAAGTATAGATTTAAAATATATAAGTAGTTATTTAAATAACAATAATATAAAACTAGGAGTAACAATAAATCCTACTAGTTATATAAATAAAGGTACTAATGAATATAACTATATAAGTAGTTATACTAACTTAGATAAAGTAAACTTTATTCCTTTATCTAATGATAAGATAGGTATATATTTTAATATATTTATAAATAACTTAAATAATCTTGGAGTATCAGTATATAGTATTGATTATAATAATCCATTAGATAGAATAAATTTATGGAAGATAGACCACTATCACCATGGACTAAGTAATATAAAAAATATAAGAGGATTAACACTATCTAGAAATGCAAATATAGCTATGCATAGATATCCTATTATTTGGAGTGGTAAAACCTTAGTAAACTGGACAACATTAAATTTATTACCAAGATATAATTCTCAAGGATATAACATGGGCTTATCCTTTATAGCCCATCCTATTGGTGGCTATCACGGTGGTATTGAAGAAGACGAATTATACTTAAGGTATATTGAGTTCTCTTGTTTCTCACCAATATTTCTCTTAGCTAGTGAAGGCGGAGTATACTATAAAAGAGAACCATGGAAATGGAATAGTATCATTAGAAATAATATAATATACTATATGAATTTAAGATATAAACTAATACCATATCTATATAGTGAAAGTTATAACTATCATAAAACTGGGCATGGACTAGTAAAACCATTCTATATAGATTATCCTAAGATAATAGATGAACCACTATATAAGAATGAATACTTCTTCTGTAGAAACTTCTTTGTAGCCCCAATTACTGAAAGAAAAAATAGTGTTATCAAAAGATCTATAAAGAAAATATATGTACCAAATGGTATATGGTTTGATTACCTAAATGGTAAAAAATATACTGGTAATAAATACTATAATAACTTCTATCGTGATGAAGACTATCCTGTATTTGTTAAAGCCGGTTCTATCATACCAACAAGTATAAATATTAAAGAAGATATACCAAGTATATTAGAACTAAATATATATCCACTAGATAATGGTGAGTATTCCTTCTACGAAGATGATGGCTATTCTAATAACTATAAAAAAGGCTTATACATGATAACTAAGTTTAATTATCAGTATGAATTAGATAATTATACATTTATTATCTCAAGAGAAGAAGGTAAGAACTTATTATCCAGAAGAACATACTTACTTAGATTTAAAAATACTAGAAATATAACTGAAGTAAATATTGAAGATAAAACAATAAGTTATAGCACTTATTATGATAGAGATGACTTTATCATAAAAATAGATAATGCTATCGTAGGTAGAGAAATCAAAGTAAATATCAAAGGTACTAATATACTTGTAGGATCAGATGTAATAATAAATGAAGAAATAAAAAATATCTTATTTGATCTAGAAATAAGAACAAACTTAAAAGAAGAATTAGATAAGATACTATTTAGTGATTTAGAAATAAGAAAGAAAAGAATAAAAATAAGAAAACTAAAAAGAAAAGGTTTAGATAAAAAATATATAAATGTATTTATAAATCTACTTGAATATATAGAAAAATCATAGTATAATACATAGATATATAAGGAGGCATTTATGAAAGATATACTAAAAATATTACTAGAATTTTTAATTGTATATATTGGAGTATTTATATTATATTGGTTAATCTTTGTAAGAAAGAAAACTAAATATAATCCCAATAAAGTACCCGTAGAATTCTATTACTTAGTTAGCCTCTACCGATTAGATCAAAGTAAAATAAACTATAAGAAATTTATTTATGCTACGGCTTTTGTTAATACCTTTATTATAGATACAACATATATAATAATATCTAAATTATTAGATAAATGGATGTGGCAATTAATCGTAGGTATATTTATAATAATACTACTAATAATTATTCTATATGGTCTACTTGGTAGATACTATCAAAAACATGGTATGGTAAGTACTCCTAAAAAGGCTATTAAAGTAAAAGATACTCCTAAAGATAAAAATGTCCCAAAAAAGACTAATACAGCAAAGAAAAGAGGTAACAAAAATGTATAATTTTAGAAAGACAGAAAAGAAATGGCAAGATTATTGGGAAGAAAATAAAACATTTAAGACCGATACAAAAGACTTTAGTAAACCAAAGTATTATGCTCTAGATATGTTTCCATATCCATCAGGAGTAGGTCTTCATGTAGGTCATCCCGAAGGATATACAGCCACTGACATAGTAGCAAGAATGAAGAGAATGCAAGGCTATAATGTTTTACATCCAATGGGTTGGGATGCCTTTGGCCTACCTGCAGAACAATATGCCGTTAAAACAGGAAATCATCCAAGCGGCTTCACCGAGTCAAATATTAAAGTATTCAAAAAACAATTAAAAGAATTAGGTTTCTCTTATGATTGGGATAGAGAAATATCAACAGCAGATCCATCTTATTACAAATGGACCCAGTGGATATTTAAAAGACTATATATGGATGGCTATGCTAAATATATTGATATGCCCGTTAACTGGTGTGAAGAATTAGGAACAGTACTATCTAACGATGAAGTAATAGACGGTAAGAGTGAAAGAGGAGGCTATCCAGTAGTTCGAAAGAATATGAAACAGTGGTCTATGGATATACCAAAGTTTGCCGATAGACTTCTAAATAATCTGGATAATTTAGATTGGCCAGAATCCACTAAAGAAATCCAAAGAAACTGGATAGGTAAGAGTTATGGTGCTAATATTACTTTCAAAGTAGATGGTACCGATAAAGAATTCACAGTATTCACTACAAGATGTGATACCTTGTTTGGTGCTACCTACTGTGTGCTTGCTCCTGAACATAGTCTAGTAAAAGAAATAACAACTCCTGAATATAAAGATGTAGTAGAGGATTATATCAAGTTATCAGCCTCTAAGTCAGAACTAGAAAGAACAAATGCTAGTAAAGAAAAAACAGGTGTATTCACCGGAGCTTATGCTATTAATCCAGTAAATAACAAAAAGATACCTATCTGGATAAGTGATTATGTTCTAGCAAGTTATGCTAATGGAGCCATTATGGCAGTACCTGCTCACGATGAAAGAGACTATGAATTTGCTAAGAAATTTAATCTAGATATCATACCAGTAATTGAAGGCGGCGATATCGCTAAAGAAGCTTATACAGGAGATGGACTTCACATCAATAGCGGGTTCTTAAATGGTTTAAATAAAGAGGACTCTATCAAAAAGATGATAGAATATCTTGAAGAAAATAAATTAGGTACTAAGAAAGTTAACTATAAAATAAGAGAATGGATATTTGCTCGTCAAAGATATTGGGGTGAACCTGTACCAGTAATTCATATGGAAGACGGTACTATCAAATTAGTACCAGATGAAGAGTTACCACTTACTCTTCCAATAATGGATGACTATAAAGGTAAGAATGGTATGGCACCATTAGAGAATGCTACTAAATGGAAAAATGTAGTAATAGATGGTATGAAGGGTAAAAGAGAAACTTCCACTATGCCAGGAGCCGCAGGCTCTTCTTGGTATTATTTAAGATATATCGATCCACATAATGATAACGAGATAGGAGAACCAGAATTATTAAAACACTGGATGCCAGTAGATCTATATGTCGGAGGACCAGAACACGCTGTTGGCCACTTACTATACTCTAGAATGTGGTGTAATTATCTATATGATAAAGGAATATCACCAGTACCAGAACCATTTAAAAAACTAGTTCACCAAGGTATGATACTAGGAGAAAACAATATTAAGATGGGTAAGAGATATCCAGAGTATGTTGTAAATCCATCAGATATAGTAGTATCTCATGGAGCAGATGCTCTAAGATTATATGAAATGTTTATGGGACCACTTGAAGCAGATAAACCATGGAGTAATGCTGGTATAGATGCTTCAAAGAAATTCCTTGATAGAATATATAGATTATTTGAAGAAAACAAAGTTCTTGATAAAGAAAATAAAAATCTTGAAAAGATATATCATCAAACCATAAAGAAAGTAACTAATGACTATGAAACACTTAACTTTAATACGGCAATTAGTCAAATGATGATCTTTATTAATGCTGTATATAAAGAAGGTTATTTACCTACTGAATATGCTGAAGGTTTTGTTAAAATACTTAGTCCATTATGTCCTCATCTAGGAGAAGAACTTTGGAGTATGTTAGGACATAATAATACTATAACTTATGAACCATGGCCTACTTATGATGAATCTAAGACTACTGAAGATACCATTGAAATAGCCATTCAAGTTAATGGTAAAGTAAGAGATACTGTTAAAGTATTTAAAGATATTTCTAAAGAAGACTTAGAAAAAGAGGCTTTAAATAGTGACATTATTAAAAAGTGGTTAGAAGGTAAAGAAGTAGTAAAAATAATAACTATTCCGGGTAGAATAGTTAATATAGTAATAAGGTAATCATTAATTTGATTATCTTTTTTCTTATTCAGTTCGAGCCTATAGTCTCTCACTGTTAAACAAAGCCTAAGGTCTTTGTTTAAAATATTTATTATTTGTATACATTTGTATTATATACAAAATTTCCATAAACACTTATAAATAAAAGCATTACAAAGATATTAAAAAAATAGTCATATTTTCCTTGACTAACGATATTCAAATTAGTATATAATGTTGGCGTGGTTAATACTTATGGTGTTCTCTTCTTTTTCTAAGGTTTTTACTTTGGAAGGAGAGGTGATTTTATGATAGAAAGTAATTTCTTAACCTTAGGGGGAGGAGGTTATTAGTAAATGGAATTAGTTATAGCATATGCTTTAACTATATAGCATTAATAGTGCTAGGTAACCATAGAAAATAGATAAAAAATCGGGGCACCTCAGGGGGTAGCTCCGATTTGCCAAAAACAATGAAGAGAACACCTCGCAAATAGGTGTTAGCCATTTTTATTATGACTAATTTCTCTTTCATATACATTATATTATATTTTTTAAAAAAAAGCAAGGCAACCGAGTAGAAAATTATAAATAGTATCTTTTTCTTGACAAAAAACAAACAATTGTATATAATAATCTCATTATTGGGAGGTAAGTATGGCGTATTATTTAACCATTAAAAAGAATAAAGAATATAGTAAATTAGATATTTCTAGTTTACCAGAATTTAAGAAGATATCCAAATTTAGAGAGAAAACTTCATACTCACTTGAAGAAATAGACTACTTTACATCTTGCTTTAGCAATGAAATTGTACTAAAAAGAGCTTTATTACAAGAAGGTATAATTGAAGAATGTGATGTAACTAAAGATATTGAAATACGTTATAAAGATAAAGATAAATTATCAAAAGTAAGATACGATTTAGTTTATAAAGATGCTGCTAAATATTTTAATGTTGATTTTCTAAGATACTTCGTATTAAGTAAAAGTAGTGATAGAGATTTCTTAAATAAATTAACAAGTTTTTATAGAAACAGTTATTGCAATAATGAAAATATATGTCGTATTAGATATATATTAGAAACAAAGAATGAACATGAATTTACAATGCAAGAAACATTAACAAGTTTTGTATTTAATGAAGTATATGCGACTGATTATAAAACAGGTAATTGTTCATTAAAATATAAATCATTACATGATCTAGCTATGTTTTGTTTTACATACGAAATAAATAGCATTCGTAAAGAAATAAATATATCTAGTAAAGAAAAAGAAGAAAATAGAATAAAAATGTTAAATAGTTTAAAAACACCTAAACCTAAAATTAGAACGCTAAAGAAAAAGAATTATGAATTAGAAGGACAAATGTCATTTGATGATTTAGAATATTAATTATTAAAAAGTTAGTATAAGAAGTTAAGTAATTACTTTTCTTCTTTTCTTTTTTATGGTATACTTATCATGGTGATATTAAATGAATGATAACATAAAAAAAAGAATAGAAGAATTAGTAAACATATTAAATAAAGCAAGTCATGAATACTATGTTTTAGATAGTCCATCTATTACAGATCAGGAGTATGATGATTATTATAGCGAATTACTAAGGCTAGAAGAAAAGTATCCAGAATTAAAAAGAGAAGATTCTCCTACACTAAGAGTAGGAGGAGAGGCAATAAGTAAGTTTGAGAAAGTTACTCATAAGACTCCAATGCTATCATTTGATGATATATTTAATGAAGATGAAATAAGAGCCTTTGATGAGAGAATTAGAAAAACTATTAAGCATCCAACTTATACAGTAGAGCCTAAAATGGATGGTCTATCAGGTTCTCTTATCTATGAAAAAGGCCTACTTGTAAGAGTGGCTACCCGTGGTAATGGTGTAGTGGGAGAAAATATTACGTTAAATGCTAAAACTATAAAATCAATACCACTTAGACTAACTAAACCAATAGATATAGAAGTACGTGGAGAAATCTATATGAGTAAAGCCTCATTTGCTAAAGCAAATATGGAAAGAGAATTAAATAATGAACCATTATTTGCTAATCCAAGAAATGCAGCGGCTGGATCAGTAAGACAATTAGATAGTAAAATAACCGCTAAAAGAGGCTTAGATTTTATGGCTTATTTTATACCAAATCCTAGAGATTATGGTATAAAAGAGCAGTCAGAATCATTAGACTATCTAAAAGAACTAGGTTTTGTTACCAATTATAAATTAAATACTACTGCAAGTAGTGTAGATGAAATAATTAAAGATATTGAAAAATTAGCAAGTATTAGAAAAGACTTACCATATGAAATAGATGGTGTAGTATTAAAAGTAAATAACTTAGATGATGAAGAAGAACTAGGATATACTGCTAGAGTACCAAGATGGGGTATAGCCTATAAATTTCCAGCAGAAGAAGTACTGACAACATTAAAAGAAATAAAGTTTACGGTAGGAAGAACAGGCAAAATAACTCCTAATGCTATTTTCTCACCAGTCCATGTAGCAGGATCATTAATATCCAAAGCAACTCTACATAACGAAGACTACTGCATAGCTAAAGATGTAAGAGTAGGAGATACTATATCTATTCGTAAAGCCGGAGATGTAATTCCAGAAGTAGTAAGAGTATTAAAAGAAAGAAGAAATGGTACTGAGAAAGAATTTACTATGATAGAAAACTGTCCTATATGTAATACTAGATTAGTAAGAAAAGAAAAAGAAGCAGACTATTATTGCCCTAATAATTTATGCCCTGCGAGAAAGATAGAAAACATAATTCATTTTGCTGAAAGAGAAGCTATGAATATAGATGGAATGGGTGAATCAGTAATTGAAGATCTATATAATGAAGGTTTTATTACTGATGTAACCGATATATATGATATAAATAAATATGAAGATGAATTAATGAATCTAGAAGGTTATGGTATAAAAAAGATAAGTAATTTAAAGGCTGCTATTGAAAGAAGTAAATCTAATTCATTAGAAAGATTATTATATGGACTAGGTATTAGAAATGTAGGAGCAAAGACTGCTAAAGTATTAGCAAGATACTATAAAACATTAGATAATTTAATGACTGCTAGTACTGAAGAACTAACAGGTATTAATGATATAGGTAGTATAATAGCCACAAGTATAAAAGAATATTTTAATGATATAAATAATAAAAATATAATAAATAAATTAAAAGAATATGGAGTAAATACAACCTATATAAACAATACTGAATATGAAGAAAAAGAAGAATTTAAAAATAAAACTTTTGTTCTAACCGGTAGTTTAATCAATATAACTAGAGATGAAGCTAGTAAAATAATTGAAGATCTAGGCGGTAAAGTATCATCTTCAGTAAGTTCTAAAACTTCAGTAGTAATAGTAGGAGATTCTCCAGGTAGTAAGTATGATAAGGCTTTATCATTAAATATTCCTATATGGAATGAAGAAGAGTTCTTAGAAAAAATAAATAATTAATATTGTTAAATAAATATATTTATGATAAAATCTTTATAGATAGTAAATAAGGAGTCATTATGAAAGAATATTTAAAAAAATACAAATTATATATAATAATTGGAGTAAGTATTTTAATCTTATCAGTAGGAGGAACATTAGCCTATTATATATGGTCTAGTAACACTAATGCTATAGTTAATACTGAAGTTTGTACTCCTACAGTTACCTTTGCAGGAGGTTCTACGATAAATGGAGTAGATATGATACCAGTATTAACTAAAGAAGAAGGAACTATCAAAGATATTGAAGTAAAAAAGAATAGTACTTGTAATAGAGATGTAACTATGAATCTATATTTAGAGTTAACTACATTTCCTACAGAATTATCTGATTCTTCATTTAAATATGAATTATATAAAAATAGTGAAACTATGGCTATAGCAAGTGGTAACTTTGCTAATAAAAAAGAAGGAGATACAATAACACTTTTATCTAATCAAATATTAAATACAAGTAAAGATACATATACATTATATATTTATATAGATGGTAATGTTGATAATCCAGGTACTATGGCAGGAAAAAACTTCTTATTTAAGTTATGGGGCTCAGGAGAAGGAGCAATATATAAAGAGAATGTAATAACCACTTCAGATAATCCAAGTGCTAGTACATCAAAGTTTTTTAATACCGAAGTAATGAGAGAAGAGATACAATCACTTACTATTGCTGAAGATAACACAGTACCAGATACACCAGGAGTAATATCAAAAGATATATCACAAAATCAAGATGAAACAGTAATGTTATGGTATACACCAAAAGAAGTAACATCAAGTGATGGAAGTACAAAAACAATGTATGATATGTGGATAGGCGGAGAAAATGGAGTATTACAAACAGGTACTAATGCTTCAGGTATGTTTGCTTATTTAACTAATATAGAAAAGTTAGACTTATCAAAACTAGATACTTCATACATAACAAATATGTCTAAAATGTTTTATATGAGTTCGGGTTTAAAATCAATAGATTTATCAAACTTTAATACAAGCAATGTTACTAATATGAATGGTATGTTCTGGGGATGTTCTAGTCTAGCAAGTTTAGATTTAAAAACATTCAATACTAGTAAGGTAACAGATATGAATAATATGTTTGCAGAATGCTCTAACATAACAGAATTAGACTTGTCTAATTTTGATATATCAAATGTTACTACGATGGGTAATCCATATAGTTATGGTTATGGTGGTATGTTTAGAAATTGTAAATCATTGAAGAAATTAAATGTAAGTTCATTTAATACTTCAAAAGTAAAGTATATGAGTAATATGTTTCAAGGATGTTCTAGTTTAACTAGTCTAGACTTATCTAATTTTGATACTAGTAATGTGACAGCAATGGCTTCAATGTTTGCTACGTGTACTAATCTAACAAGTTTAAATCTAACAAGTTTTAATACTAGTAAAGTA
>ERZ773224.3402-NODE-3402-length-14177-cov-28.945263_pt1 | contig 14177 bp, 15 predicted proteins | sample MGYA00580526_ERZ773224 | MGnify/ENA primary metagenome ERZ773224 (study PRJEB29015, sample SAMEA2737743) | human gut metagenome | biome: human gut; feature: human-associated habitat; material: faeces | place: China | collected 2012 ... | reverse complement strand
GCCAGGGAATACTAGAAAGGATAGAATAGAAAGTGATTTAGAAACAGCACGTCATCATGGAATGAGTGAAGGTGTTGCCATTGGTGAGAAAAAAGGATTGGAACGTGGTAAAAAAGAAGGCGAAATAAATAAAGAAAATCAAATAATAAATCACTTATATTCCAAAAACTATAGTATTCAAAGTATATCTGATACATTAGATATACCAGTGGAAGAAGTTCAAAAAAGATTAACACTTAGAAAAAATAACGGAGAACAAACGTGACTAATTTATTAAATATATTATTAAAAAAGCTTTTACTTGTATAGATAGATTAATAAATTTAACAAAATGATAATATATTGTATAGAAATTTGCTAAAAACACTTGTATTATTCATGATTTTTTGGTAGAATTTTAATTGCTGTAAATGCAAATATTAAACATTGATATGGATTAATTTGGCGAGTGCCGAAGAGGTGTTAAATTAAGTTGAAGTATCAAGAAGTTGAAAACGAAGGAGGGAATAATTTATGGCAGTAGTTTCTATGAGTTATTTATTAGAAGCTGGAGTTCATTTTGGACATCAAACTAAAAGATGGAATCCTAAAATGAAAGAGTATATTTTTACATCTAGGGAAGATATTTATATTATCGACTTAGAAAAAACAAAAGCGTGTTTAGAAAAAGCTTACGAAGAAGTAAAAAATATCGCTAGTAATGGTGGTAAATTCTTATTTGTAGGTACTAGAAAACAAGCACAAGAAGTTTGCTTAGAAGAAGCAACAAGAAGCAATTCTTATTATGTAACTGAAAGATGGTTAGGTGGAACACTTACAAATTTCAGAACAATCAGAAGAAGAGTTAAAAGACTTGAAGAAATCGAAGAAATGGAAAAGAATGGTACATTTGAAGTTCTTCCTAAAAAAGAAGTTGTTGGACTTAAGAAGGAATATGAAAAGTTAAACAAAGTACTATGTGGTATCCGTGCAATGGATAAACTTCCTCAAGCATTAATTATTGTAGATCCTAAGAAAGAATACAATGCAATTAAAGAAGCTAGAAAGTTAAATATTCCAGTATTTGGTGTTGTTGATACTAACTGTGATCCTGATGATGTTGATTATGTTATTCCAGGAAATGATGATGCTGTAAGAAGTATCAAAGTTATGTTAGGTGTTTTAACAAATGCTATATGTGAAGCAAATGATTTACCACTTGATGATTATGTAACTGAAGAAGAAAAGACTGAAAAAGAATCTAAAGATGTTAAATCTGACAAAAAAGAAGAAGTAAAAGTTGATGAAACTGTTTTAGAAGAAATTAAAGAAATGGAAAAAGCTGATGAATTAGAAGGAAAAACATTAGCAGACCTTAAAAAATTAGCTAAAGAAGCTGGTATTAAAGGTTATTCAACTATGAAAAAAGACGAATTAATTGAAAATTTAAGTAAATAAGGAGGAGAATTATGGAAGTAACTGCAAGTATGGTTAAAGATTTACGTGAACAAACTGGAGCAGGAATGATGGATTGTAAAAAAGCATTAGCTGAAACTAATGGTAATATGGAAGAAGCAATTAATTACTTAAGAGAAAAAGGAATTGCTAAATCTGCTAAGAAAGAATCTAGAATTGCTGCAGAAGGACTTGCAAATATTTACGTAGATGGAAATAAAGCTGTTATATTAGAAGTAAATAGTGAAACAGACTTTGTTAGTAAGAATGAAGAATTTAGAAATATGATTGATACTATTGGTGAAGCGTTACTTAAAAGCGATGTTAAAACTGTAGATGAAGCAAAAGATGTAAATACTAATGAAGGAACAATTGGTGAATTAATTGTTGAAAAAACCGCAAAGATTGGTGAAAAATTATCTTTAAGAAGATTTGAAATTTTAACTAAAAATGATGATGAAGCATTTGGCTCATACATTCATATGGGTGGAAAAATTGCTGTATTAACTGTAGTTAAAGGTGCAAGTGAAGAAGTTGCTAAAGATGTATCAATGCAAGCTGCAGCAATGAAACCACTATATTTAAATATTAGTGATGTTCCTGCTGATGTACTTGATAATGAAAAAAATGTTTTAAAAGAACAAGCAATGAATGAAGGAAAACCTGCTGAAATTGCTGAAAAGATGGTTCAAGGAAGAATTCAAAAGTTCTATAAAGAAATCTGTTTAGCAGAACAACCATTTATTAAAGATGGTGACGTATCAGTATCTAAATACGTAGCTAATAATGGTGGAGAAATATTAAAAATGGTTCGTTATGAAGTTGGTGAAGGTATGGAAAAACGTAATGATAACTTTGCTGAAGAAGTAATGAATCAAGTGAAGGGTAATTAATTAAAGTAACCTGTTATAGGTTGCTTTTTTTCTTTTTTTGTGGTACTATTAGGTAGATGATAGGAGTTGAAAATTGTGGAAAAAAATAAATCTTTTTATATGACTTTAGTAGTATTAGTTTGTTCACTTTTTGCATTTTTAGGAGCTTTTTATTTAGGTACTTATTTTAGTGTAGGCAAAGAGGTTATTAAAGAAAATAATAGTAGTAAAACTAAAGACGGTATCAAAGAAGTAATAAATATTCCAGATTATAATTATTATATGAGTACACTTTTATATAATTATTTAAATAATAATAAAGATAAGCTTAACTTTAATGATTATATAAATAAAGGTATAACTAATAATCAAAAATTATATGTTGCTGGTATTTTTGGGACTTCAAAGTTTAATGAACTTGAAGAAAACTTAAATATGATTTTTGGAAGTACATTAAATTTAAAACCTGATGATTATTATTCATGGCCAAGTGATGAACAACCGGTATACAAGTATAATAAAGAAACTAATATGTATGATTATAATGATGATGTTATTGGAACTGATGTTTTAACTGATTTATTAGATAGTTATATTTATAATTATAAGATTAAAAGTGTTGAATATAATGATAATGAATTTATTGTAACATATTATGGTTTATATGCTCATTTTGATAGTGTTGGACCAACATGTGTAACAAATAATAGTAATATTGAAAGATATTTAGGTTATGATAGCACTGAAGATGGATTGACTGATGAATATTATTTAAGTGAAGCATTTAATAAGAATAAAGATGATTTCTTTAAATTTACATATACATATAAAAAAGTAAATAAAAATTATGTTTTAATTGATTTTAAACAAGAATAGTAAAAAGTAGATTAACTTCTACTTTTTTTGACAATAAATTTACATAAATATGGGTAGAATACTTTATAAAGGGGCAAATTTTTGATAAAATATTCTTGGAGATGTGTAGTTATGGATAAAATTTATGTTAAGAATAAACACTTATTTAAAAATAAACTTCAAATGGTTTTATATTTAATTATATTTTGTGTAATTATTTATTTGTTTATTTATTTAGGTGCTAAAGATTATAAAAAAGATATACCAAGTAATGAAAGATTTGCAAGTAATTTTAGTATGGTATCAACAGATAATGTTTTTAAATATGTTAATGCAAGTGATGCTAGAATGGTAGCAAAAGGTAAAAAAGGTATTGTTTTATTTGGTACTAAAAATGAATGGGTTAATTATTATGCTTATATAGTAAATAAAGTTGCTAAAGAAGTTGGAATAGATGAGGTTTATTATTATGATTTTGTTACAAATAGAAAAGATAATAATGGGACTTATCAAGATATAGTTAAGACATTAAGTAATTATGTTACTTATAATGATAGAGGTGTTGCTAATATTTATGCTCCGACATTATTGGTGGTTTGTAAAGATCAAATAATTTATTTTGATAGTGAAACATCTTTTGTGAAAGGTGAAGTTACACCATCAAGTTATTGGAATGGTTTTATGGAAGGTAAAAAGGAACAAGAATTAAAGACAGTATTTAAAGAATATTTAGAAAGTTAGAGGTATATGATGGATGATGTAAAAAATAAGATTGGGGTTATTATACTTGGTGTTATTCTTTTAATATTTATATTTGGTGGTTATTTTTTGAAGAATTATATGGTAAATGGAATGGGTGATAAAACAAAAGATAATACTAATAAAGTTATAAAAGATATTAGAATTAATAAAGAAAAAGATTATATTTATTTTGATAATGCTAAAGAATTAATTGATGATATTTATGAACAAGATGTTATTATAAATGTTAAAGGTTTTGAAAGCGTTAATAGCTCTTTACATGATGAATTAGTTGCTTTAAGAAACGATACTGTAACTGATACTAGTGCAAATAATGATACTGCTTGTGAAAATGATTTGGCTAAATTTAGTTATAGGGATTATCAAAATACAGAGTTTGGTGATTATGCTAGTGTTGTTATTAAAACATATAGTTATACTTGTCCAGATAAAAACTTACCTAAAACATTAAAATCAATTAATATAAATAAAAAGACTGGTAAAGAAGTAACTAATGAAGAGTTACTTGAATCATTTAATATTAGTGAAGATACAATAATAGAATCTATTAAAAAGAGACTAAATGATACTCAAGTATTAGATGAAGATGTTCAAGTTATAGATATAGATAGTACTATAGAAAGTATTAAAAATGGGGCTTATGATGTTGAAAAAGCCTTAAGTGTAAGCAAAAATGGTAAATTAATGATAAATTTTATTGTAAAATCTAATAAAATTAATTATAATGATTATATAGAAATTAATTAAAGGAGAAAAATATTATGAATGATGCAGAAAAAAAGATGATGTCAACAATTGAAGCTTTAAAAAGTAAGCTTACTACAATTAGAGCAGGGAGAGCAAATCCTGCAATGTTAAACGGAATAATGGTAAATTATTATGGAGTACCAACAGCTATTCAGAGTGTTGCTAATATTACTGTTCCAGAGGCTAGACAATTATTTGTTAAACCTTTTGACAGAAGTAGTTTAAAAGATATTGAAAGAGCAATTAATGAAGCTAATTTAGGAATAGCACCAACTAATAATGGTGAAATGATTATTTTAACAATTCCTGAACTTACTGAAGATAGAAGAAGAGAATATGTTAAACAAGCTAAAGCTATTGGAGAAGAAGCAAAAGTTGCTTTAAGAAATATTAGACAAGATGCTAATAATGATATTAAAAAAGAAGAATTGCCTGAAGACGAAGAAAAAATGTATTTAGAAGAAATACAAGAATTAATTACTAAGTACAATAAATTAGTAGATGATGAAATCAAGGTAAAAGAAACAGAATTAATGCAAGTTTAGAAATTAGCGTAATTTATTTGACATTTGTAGATAGTTATTATAAAACCAGAAAACGTTATTTGCTTTCTGGTTTGTTTTTGATTTCATATGAGTATGTATCTGTGTTGTTTATTAAGTCATACAGTAGGCTTGCTTTTAGTTCATAGTTAAATACTTTTGAATCTTTATTTACTTTGGTTGGTATTTGTAAATTTTCTTTGATGCTTTGAATATATTTTCTTCCTTTTTTATTAAATCCAAGTATTTTGATGTAATCTAGATTTTCTTTTGTATCAATTTTTTTAATTCCAATAAGAATATGGATAAACATTCTATTTAATTTGTTGTAAGTGTATCTTTTTGTTTTAATCAAATTCATAAATTCATTTATTGAAGTTGCATCATTAATATATTTTTTTAAACGATATTCAATTCCTTCATCGATATCTAAGTAAGTATCTAAATCTTCATCAGTTATTATTTTTGCTTTTAATAATTTAAAATACGTATCAGTATTTATATTTATTATTTTGGGGTATACAGAATCTGGTATATATTTTTTTATATCGGTGTTTTTTTTAAGTTTTTCTCTGATGTTGCTTGCACTGATAATTTTTTCATTACTTTTTATATCGTGATAACTGTTTGTTCTTTTTATTGTGAAAAATTCTATATTGTAATTATTTATTATTGCCGATTTTATATAAGATATTCCAAGTATATCATTTGGGTTAAATGTAAAATCTATGTTTAGGGCTTTTGCTAATGCAGTAGGATAATTAATTCCATCATTTAGGTAAGTTTTTACGTTTTCTTGGAATTCTTCGGATAATTGTTTTTTTGCTATACTTTCTAGAATATCAATGTTATTGCATTCACTTCCAAATATTATTGTATCAACATTAAAGTTATTTAGAATACTTATGCTTTTATCTGCGAATGTGTCTGCGGATTGAGTTCCAAAAAGAGTGGGTAATTCTAATACAATGTCAATATTATTTTCTAAAGCTATTTTGGTTTTGTCTTCTTTGGTAAGAATTGAAATTTCACCCCGTTCTAAGAAGTATCCATTTAATGCAAGAATTATTATTGAATCTGGGTATTGTTCTTTGATTTTGTCTATATGATATAAGTGTCCATTGTGAAATGGGTTATATTCAGCGATTATACCTATTGTTTTCATATTATTCCTCCAAAAAACATTATAACAGGTAAAGTATCAGTTGTAAATAATATTATTAAATGATAAAATAATGTAGAGGTGAAAAATGTGAAAATATTTATTCTTGGACCTACTGGGGTTGGTAAAACAAAACTTAGTATTAGTTTAGCTAAGATATATGATGCGGATGTTATAAATTGTGATGCAGTACAAGTTTATAAGTATTTAAATATTGGTTCTGCAAAAATTACTAAGAAAGAAATGAATGGAGTTGTTCATCATTTATTTGATATAAGAGAACCTGATCAAGAATATAATGTAAAAGATTATCAAGAAGATATTAGAAGTATCTGGAATAAATATAAAAATAAAAACTTTATTTGTGTTGGTGGCACTGGTTTGTATGCAACTGCTGCAGCATATGATTATAGATTTGATAATGATTTAATAGATACTGATTTTTGCGATAAAACTAATGAAGAGTTATTTCAAATGGCTTTAAAAAAAAATAAAAATATGAATATAGATAAAAATAATAGAGTAAGACTTGAAAGATTTTTAAAACGAAAGGATAGTAATGTTGAAGCTAAATTGTTGTATGAAAATGTTATATTTGTAGGACTTACTACAGATAGAAGTAAGTTATATGATATAATTAATAAAAGAGTAGATAAAATGATAAATAATGGATTAGTTGATGAAGTAAAAAATTTATATAGCAAATATCCGAATAGTATGATATTAAAAAGAGCTATTGGTTATAAAGAAATTATTAATTATTTAGATGGATTATATGATTTAGATACAGCTATTTTAGAAATAAAAAAGAATAGTAGGCATTATGCAAAAAGACAGTATACTTGGTTTAATAATAAAATGAATGTAAAATGGTTTGATGTTAATTTTGATAATTTTGATTTGACAATTAAAATGGTAAAAGAATATATAGATACTTGCAAATAATATGGGTTTATGATATAAATATGTAGTGTGGTGAAATGAATGAAAAATAAGAAACAAAAGGGTACATTATTATGTTGGATTAGTTCAATTGTTTTAAATACGTTTTTAGTGTTTTTTGTAATTGGATGTAATTCAAATACTTTGGTTAATAAAATATTTAAAATTATTAGTTTATTGTTATTAATAGTTAGTGTTATTTTTTTAGTTATTGGGTTATTTTTAAGGTTAAAGTATAAAAAAAGAAGAGGGTTAAATAAAAAATTAAGAGTAGTATTTGATATATTGGTTTCATTGTATACAGTTGGATGTTTATCATTTTTGTTTATTTTGTATGGTCCTTATAAAGGATTTAGAGATTGGCTTATTACAACAGCAATGTCTACGATGAATCATCAATATTATTGTAAATGGTTTTATAGTGATAAATTAATAAATGAAGTTCTTGGTAGTAATTATATTGATTCTGGGGGAGCTGAAACTGATGCATCACTAGTTGATCATGAAGAAAAGATTACTTATGAAAATGAATACGAAAGAGAAATTTTGGAAAGAGAAAAAGGTGCAACATATAAAGTTATTAGATTTAAAGTAAATGATTGTGATGCTTATCTTGGAGTTGTGTATGATCCATCATTAATAAGTGTTGGTTATACAAAGTGGCTTGGTAGAAGTGGTCAATATATTTATGATATGGCTAAGGAGCAAAATTCAGTTTTAACTATTAATGGTGGTGGATTTAAAGATCCTGGTCATAATAGTAAAGGAGCTGATCCGATTGGAGTTACAATTGCAAATGGTAAGATTATTTCTAATGAACCTGTTGCAGGTCAATGGGGAATTATTGGTTTTAATAGAGAAAATACTTTAGTGTTAAGAAAAAGCGTTGATGCTAAGAATTTAATTAATGAAGGCATTAGAGATGCTGTTACAATGGGTCCGTTTTTAATTGTTAATGGTAAGCCAAGTATTGTTAAAGGTAATGGTGGATGGGGTATTGCTGCAAGAACAGCGATAGGTCAAAGAAAAGATGGTATTGTATTATTTTTGGTAGTTGATTCAAATGTATCTAGAACAAAAGGTGCAACATTAAAGGATTTACTTGATATTATGCAAAGATATGGTGCTGTTAATGCATCTAACTTGGATGGAGGCACTTCAAGTGTTATGGTTGAAAATGGAGAAATGATAAATGATCCAATTGATTCAGCTGGAAGACATAGAACTAGAGGTATTCCAACAATTTTTAAAGTAGTAGAAAAATAACTAAATAAAACTTCGATATTACTTCGAAGTTTTTATATTTTTTTTGATGTTCTTTGTTCTCTATCTTTACAAGATGCAATAATATTTGTTATAATTGATTATAGTAAAAGGCAGGTTGGGTATATGCAAAGAATTTTTAAAATTTCTATTTGTTTAGTATGTATTTTATTGATTTGGGGATTTTTATTTAATAAAAATAATCAAGAAGTAACAAAAAATAGTGAGGAAAACAATATTTGTAACAATAATATGCTTTCAATGATGCTTGAAACTAGTGCAGGGTCTGGCGTTTATAAAAGTACAGAATTGAACGATTATCCTACAACTGGTTATATCTTTAATGCTGAAAAGTCTAAATGTGAAAATGGGGGAAGTGTTATTTGGGATGATACTATTAAAAAAGTTAAAATGGTAGGTAATATTTCTGATAAATGTTATGTTTATTTTGATAAATATAATGCTATAAATATTACTAAGATTACTTCAAGTAATGTTACTGCTATTGGATTTACTATTAATTTAAGTGCTACTTTAGGTGATAATGGGTTATCATCTTATTATTATAGTGTTGATGGTGGTAGGTCTTTTGTTAGTTCAACATCTAATTCATATACTTTTAGAGGTTTAACTAAGAAAACTACTTATAGTGTTGTTGCTTATGCTACTGATAATAAAAATCGTAAATCAAATGAGGTTTTTTTAAAAGTAACAACAAGTGATGAAATGACATTAGTAAATTATGTTAAATCATTATATACTGGTATTCAAGGAGCAAATGGTATTTATTATCATAATTCTGGTTTAACTAATGGTGCTAAGGATAGTTCGTATAGATATACTGGGGCAAATCCGAATAATTATGTATGTTTTGATAATACGTGTAGTTATGAAAATATGTATAGAATCATTGGTGTGTTTAATAATAGAATAAAATTAATTAAAGCTGATTTTGCTTCAAGAGAACAACTTGGTACTGTGTCTGCTATTAGTAGATTTGATTTAACGGAACATACTATAAGTTCTTATAAGGGAAAGTTAACTATAATTGATACTTATTATTGGAGTTATACAAATTCAACTTCAAGTACTAATGTCTGGTCTGATAGTAATACAAATAAAGAGGATTTAAATGGAACATTTTTAACTAATATGGGAACAACTTGGTCAAATAAAATTGATAATACTACATGGTTACTTGGTGGTAATACTTATGCACTTTTAATGACTAATAAGATGAGTGATTCATATTTAAATGAAATAACAAGTCCAGCAGAAAATGTTACTTATGATGCTAAAGTTGGGCTTATGTATGTTAGTGATTATGCTTTTGGTGCTAATCCATCTTATTGGACTAAGGATGGATATAATTCTACTGGGGCAGACTATGACTACAGGTCTGCAATAAGTGAAAATTGGATGTGTAGTGGTTTTGCTGAATGGACAATTACAAAAAGATCTGATCATGAACAAAGAGTTTTTATGATTGGCTACGAAGGACATGTTGGTAGTTTTCCTGCTGGAAGTTTAGATGAATATATTGGACTTAGACCTGTATTTTATTTAAAGTCTAGTATTAATTATGTCTCTGGAGTGGGTAGTTTAACAGATCCAATAATTATAAATTAATACAAAATAAAACTTCGATATTTCTTCGAAGTTTTTAAATTACTTAAATTCTAAATAGTATTCTTTATTGAAGTTATGTTCTTCGATGATTGTTTGTCCAGTATCTGCTTTTTTCATTTCCTCATTATTAATTAAAAAGTATGTGTGAAATAAATAATCTTTGTTGTCACTACTTACCGGATCATCCCAGGTTAAGTCTAAGTGTAGCCATTTACCATTATAGTAAACAGCATTCCAAATATGACCTGTTGCTGAATAACTTATTTTTTCTGGTGTTGTTGCAATTTCATAATTATCAAATCCAAGTTTTGTTAAAAATATTGCCATTAAATCTGTATAACCATTACATGTTGCATATCCTTCGAATAGTGGACCACTTGCTTTATAAGAAGTATATGGACTTGTTCCAGTTTCATTTCTTTCTACATCATATTTTGTATTATTTATTATGTAGTCATGTATTGTTTTTATTTTGTCATAATCAGTCATTGAATCATTTATTAGCTCATTTATAAGTTCATCAGTTTTTTTATCTATTTTATCTGTTTCTTCTTTTTGATATAAGTAAAATATTTTAAGCGTTATTTCTCCGTTGTCGTTGATACTTGTTTTAATGTTTGTAAAACTATTTAGGGGATGAACATAATTATTTAAGTGTGTTAGTATTAATTCATCTGAACTTATTTTAGTAGCATCATCTATACAGTTTTGATATTCTGTTGGACAATAAAATGTAAATTGTTTCCATCCATTATCTATGACGCTATAGTATATGTTTAATAAATCTTTATATGAGTAGGGAATAAAGTCCTTTGTATTTTCAACAAATAAATACTTTTTGTCTTTAGTATACTTATTTGTTGGCTTAATAACTATGGTTGGTTCATTAGTAATTATATTTGTTAATTTATCTGCAATTGGATTTATGTAAATAATAGAAGTTATAGTTATAAGTGCACTGATGATTGGCACAATTAGTTTTTTCAAATTTATCACCCTCATATATATTATATCAAAAAAAATAAAGTAAACAAATTGTTACTTCATATTTTTTATTTTTTGTGTCAATCTAGATTTTTCTCTATCTGCTGTATTTTTCTTGATTAAACCTTTACTAACTGCTTTATCAGTATATTTTTGAATATCTTTATTTAATTTGTTTGCTTCTTCGATATTATTTGAAGCAATAGCTTTTTCGCAGTTCTTAATAAGGTTTTGAACACGCATCTTTAGTTCATGATTATTTTCAGTTTTTTTAGCAATTACTTTAACTGCCTTTTTAGAACTTTTAATGTTTGGCATAAATCTTTGCTCCTTCCTTGTTTCTTATTAATTTTAACAAATATTTGTAATTTTATCAAGTGTTATTTACATTATTTAACTTTTTTTCTTGCTTTCTTCTTCAAAAGTAGTATTTTTGGTGATTGTTTTAAACATTTCTAAGAGAATTTTTCTTTCTTTTTCATTTAAGTTGGTTGTTTCTTTGATTAAATTTTTCATTCTTGTTAGACTAATTTCTTTAAGTTCACTTTTTAATGTATAACCTGATGTGTATAAAAGATTAAAGAATGTCGTTGTAAAGTATTTTCTTTCTTCGATGGTAAATTTGTTTATGACATTTTCTATTTTTAGATGAAATTCTTTTGATTCTTTGCTTAATATTCCTTTTTGAAATTCAGTTTTGTTTATAAGCCAGGTGTGAATGCTATGCTGATATATTTTGAAACCATCGCTTTTTATTATTGTTTTTTTTCCTTGGGATTCTAGAATCATACCTACGATGCTTTCTTCAGGGTAGTAGTTTCGAACCTTTTTTAAAATACTGTGATATTTTTTTGTATTTATTAATTCTGGTATTATCCCTGGTCCATCAAAGTTAAAGATGTATTCAATTTGAAATTTTTTAAATGGTGTTTGTTCCATACTTGATGTTAAGGCAAGTCTTCCACCTTTGGAGTGACCTGCAACATATACAACATAATCATTAAGTTTAATATTTCTACTTAAAAAGTTTGTGGCATGTACTTCTGCTGGAACTGGGTATAGGTAACTCATTTTAAAATCTTCTTCCCAACCTATGAGTAAGTCATCTGTTCCTTCGAATGCAATAAATTTAAAGTGATGGGGAACTTTGATTGCTAATGCTTGAAATTGAGTAATTTTGTTGATTTTTTTTTCATAATCAGTGATGAAGTTGTCTTTGTATCTGATGCTTTTTGAAATGATAGAAAATAATTCTCTATTTTTTTGATTAAATTTATCTTTTTCTTTTAAAGTAAATCTAGTTTTGTATATTTCATATAAGTCTTTTATTTTGATGTTTTTAATTTTTATTCCATCAAAGTTAATGTAACTAAGTACGCAATAAATGGCAGCATCAACTTCATTGAATTTTAGTTCATTGAAAGTTTTGTAACCATTTTCTTTAACATAATTTATTAAATTATCCATTTTGTTCACCTAATAATATTATATACTAAAATAAATTAACTTTAAAGTATTTAATTCGACAAATTTTTCTATTGTGTTGGTGTATAATGGAGGTGTGATGAATATGAAAAGGATAAAATTAAGAAATGGATTTAGAAAGCATGCTTTAAAATTAGTGTTAGTTGTGGTGTTGGTTGGTTCATCTTTTGTGGTTTCGTTTAAATATTTTTATGAGAAAATTGATTTGAAAATGGATGATGTTGTTTATTTGAATTCTTTAGTTAAAGATTCTTTTAGTAATTATAATTTTACGGATTTGAAAAGACTTTCTAGCACAGAGTTTTTGTTAAAATATTCTTTTGGTATTGATAGTTATAAAACTGGAATTGAAGAAGTTGCTACATTACCTGTTGTTAAAACGGATGGCGATAATAATGAAGTTAAAAGTAATACACCGGTGGTTTATATTTTTAATACACATCAAACGGAAGGATATAAAAGTAATTTGTTAGAAAGTTTTAATATTAATAATACAGTTTATTTGGCAAGTCATATATTGGGTGAATATTTAAATGATTTGGGAGTTGGTGTTGTTGTTGAAGAAAATAGTATTGTAGATGTGCTTAATGCAAATGGTTGGAAATATGGAAGAAGTTATAAAGCAAGCAGAGTTTTAATGGAAGAAGCATATAAAAATAATCCAACTTTGAATTTCTTTATAGATTTACATAGGGATTCTGCTTCTTATGAAAGGACTTATATTAAAATTGAGGGAGTTGGGTATGCTAAAGTTTTGTTTGTGGTTGGTCTTGAACATGATGGGTATGAAGCTAATTTGGAACTTGCTAAAAAATTAAATGAAAAGATAAAGGTTAAATATCCGGGGTTATCTAGAGGTGTTTTGGAGAAAAAAGGCGTTGGTGTAAATGGTATTTATAATCAAGATTTTAATAAAAATACAATACTTATTGAAGTAGGAGGACAATATAATTATATTGAGGAGGTTAATAATACTTTAAAAATAATATCTCAGGTTATTTATGAGTATTTGAATGAATATGAAAAAGAAAAATAAATTATTTAAAAATTTACTTATTATAGCTTTTGTTATTTTTATGGGGCTTTTTATTGCATCGGAAAGTGGTTTTTATGAAGCAAAGTTAAGTAATAAAGTGGCTTTGACAGATGAGGCAATAAAGAGGTTTGAACAAGATGTGAGTGATGGTAAAATGGTTGATGTTGCAAGTTATGTTGTTGATGATTATAAAGATTATAGTAATAAATTTACGGATGTGGGAGAAAAAATGAGTGATGCTATTACTAAGGTGTTATCTGAGGGAATATCCGGGGCTTGGGATGCTATTAAAGTTTTGTTTTTCTAAAAAATACTGGACTTATATTAATCCAGTATTTTGTTTTGCTTAATTTCTTTAATTTGTTCTTCGGATAAACCAGTGATTTTTTCGATTGTTTTTATTGGAATGTTTTCTTTTAGTGAGTTGATAACAACTTCTTTTTGATTTTCTGCAATACCCTTTT
>ERZ773224.3399-NODE-3399-length-14189-cov-6.083628_pt1 | contig 14189 bp, 16 predicted proteins | sample MGYA00580526_ERZ773224 | MGnify/ENA primary metagenome ERZ773224 (study PRJEB29015, sample SAMEA2737743) | human gut metagenome | biome: human gut; feature: human-associated habitat; material: faeces | place: China | collected 2012 ... | reverse complement strand
CAGATTCAACTTTAGTTCCAAGTTCAGTTACAACTTGACCATTAACAGAAACTCTACCTTCTCTAATTAAATCTTCTGCTTTTCTTCTTGATGTATAACCACTTGAAGCAATATATTTTTGTAATCTTTCCATTTATTTCACCTACTTTGTCAAAAGTTATTATACCTAATTTTTATATCTTTGCAATCTGTTTTTATTTTTTTAAAAAATACCTTTTAAACATACTTTTTTCTTTCCTAAATACTTAATAATTGTTATACTAACTTTTGGTGAAATAAAAAAATGAACGAACAATTATTAATAAAAAATATTGCTGAAATCGGTAAATTATTACTTAAAAATGGTGCTGAAATTTACCGTGTAGAAGAAAGTCTAGAACGTATGTGTCAAAGCTATGGCTTTCAAGATATAGGTGTTTTTGCTCTTCCTACTTATTTTACAATGAGTGTTACTTTTCAAGATGGAACAAGTACTTCTCTTACTAAAAGAACTTTACAAAATCGTACAAACCTTGATGCTGTTTGTGCTTTAAATGATCTTGTTAGAAAAATCTGTAATGAAACACCTACTAATGATTTTATTGAACAACAAATACAGGCTATCAATTCCTTACACCCTATCATGCCACTTGTTCTTTTAGGGTATGGTTTAGGGGCTGGAGGTTATGCTATTTTTTTTGGAGGTGGACTTCATGAAGGAATTATTGCTGGAATCATAGGTTTTTTAATGTATTTTTTTATATGGATCAATGAGATTTTAGGAATTAATTCATTAATGCGTACAACACTAACAAGTATGTTTTTAACTATCTTAGCGATTTTGTTTTATCATTTTCATTTGATTTATAATCTAGATGCGACAATTATTGGTTGTCTAATGATTTTAACTCCTGGAATTGCAATTACCAATAGTTTAAGAGATATTATCGATGGAAACTATGTTTCCGGGCAAGCACGTCTTGTTGAAGCTTTTTTTATTGCAACAGCAATTGCTTTAGGAGTTGGATTGATACGTATTTTATTGAAAGGATTGATTTAATGGAACAAGTAATTCAATGTTTAAGTGCTTTCTTAGGGTGTTTAGGATTTGCTTTTGTTTTTAGAGTACATCGTCATCTGCCTTATGCACTTTTAGCTTCTCTTGGTGGGATGCTAGGATGGATCGTTTATTTACTGGTGATACCCTATCTAAGTAATATTATGTCAAATTTATGTGCGATGATCGTTGTAGCTTTATTTAGTGAAATTATGGCAAGAATATGTAAAGCACCAGCTACTATTTTTATTGTTGTTGGTTGTTTCCCTATTGTCCCTGGGAAAGGAATTTATCAAACAATGCTTTATTTGATTTCACATGATCAAGATTTATTTCTTGATTCTCTTTTTCAAACAGTAGGAACAGCTCTAGCACTTGCAACTGCAATTTTAATTGTTTCAACTTTCTTTAAAGTTATTAAAACCATTAAACAAAAGGACTATCATTTATGAAAATATTAGGAATCATTGTTGAATATAACCCTTTTCATACCGGACATCTTTATCACTTACAAAAAGCAAAAGAAATGGTAAAGCCCGATTTAACAATTGCTATTATGTCTGGTAATTATGTTCAACGAGGAGAAGTCGCAATTATTGATAAATTTAAAAGAAGTGAACTTGCTATTAAATACGGTGTTGATTTAGTTATCGAACTCCCTTTTGCATATGTTTGTCAAAGTGCCGATTATTTTTGTAAAGGAGCGATTGATTTACTTTATCATATAGGAATTACTGATCTTGTTTTTGGTAGTGAATGTGGTGACATCGATACTTTTAAAGAAATTGCCTATGCTATTAAAAATCATCCTAATGAATATGATCAATATGTTAAAGCTGCTATGAAAAAAGGATTAGGCTGCGCTGGATTTAATCTGGTTCAGAATAATGGCGAGGTTGCGGGACAGACCGTTTTCCATTTCCATATGCATCTGATTCCAAGATATGCATCGGATCCGGCACTTCCAGAGCATACACATTTGACACTTTCTGATGATGAGTTCAAAGAAATTTGCGATAAGATGAAAATGTAGACAAGAAAGGGGAATGCGAAAAACGCATTCCCCAATTTATACATCTGCTTTATTTTGTCTGACTCTCGATCAGTTTTACAATTGTTCCAATCGAGTCCATCTGACCGCTTTCGGCCATAGCTTTCACATATTTGTCACGATTATTGAATACTTCATCCACTGCAGAAAGAAGCGTCTGTTCCGTCAGCTGCTCTTCTTCAAGGACATAGGAGAATCCCTGTTTTTCGAAGGATTTTGCATTTAAAATCTGATCGCCACGGCTTGCAGCAGCAGAGAGCGGAATCAGAATATTCGGTTTGTGCAGTGCGAGCAACTCGCAGATTGCATTTGCTCCGGCACGGGAGATCGCCATATCTGCAAGAGCAAACATATCTGTCAGTTCTGCACTGGCGTATTCAAACTGTGCATAGCCAATCAGTCCCTTCAGATGTTCATCAAGATTTCCCTTGCCGCATAAATGAATGATGTAGAAATTCTCCAATAATTCTGGAAGAACCTTGCGTACAGCATCGTTGATTACTTTGGAACCTGAGCTGCCACCAACGATAAGAAGTACCGGCTTATTGCGATCCGGGAATCCGCAGTAACGGACTGCAGCATCGGCATCGCCGGAGAAAAGCTCGCGGCGGATTGGAGATCCTGTCAGGATTGCCTTGTCGGAAGGCAGATATTTCATGGTTTCCGGAAAATTACAGCATACTTTCTTGGCACCCCGGATTGCAATGCGGTTGGCAAGGCCCGGTGTAATGTCTGATTCATGAATGATTGCCGGAATATGGCAATGTTTAGCGGCGAGAACAACCGGTACAGAAACAAATCCACCTTTGGAAAATACGACATCCGGTTTGATCTTCTTTAATAAAGAAATTGCCTGACCATATCCTTTTAATACCTTGAATGGGTCCGAAAAGTTTTTCCAGTCAAAGTAGCGTCGAAGCTTACCAGAAGAGATTCCGATGTATGGAATGTTCTGCGCTTCGATCAGTTCTTTTTCCATTCCGTTGTAGGAACCGATGTATGTAATTTCATAACCGGCCTGTTGTAATGCTGGCATTAATGCAATATTAGGTGTTACGTGACCAGCAGTACCGCCTCCGGTCATCACGATTTTTTTGCTTTTTTCCATGGGATCGATATCCTCCGTTTGTTTTGTGTTATCAAAATAATTTTTGTGAAAGCGCACCGGATAAACATAAGTCTGTGTGAAAAATGCAGACGTGATTTGTGCGACTCTCTACCCATATTATACTTTCGCGTGTAAATGTCAAGCCGTGTCCGCAAAATGCGGCACATAAGCACTTATATGTACGCGGGTGGAAGACAGAGCGAAGCCTGTCGAAACTTGCGACCGAAAGGATATTCCGAAGCCTGTCAGGTTTTACTATAATATAGAAGAAAGATGGTTGAAAGTAACCTTTATATCATATGAAAGGATGGCAGAATTTATGAGAGAAATATGGCTTTGGATGGTGGAATATCAGAACTTGCTTGTGACGATGGGATTTGCTTTTGGGCAGGTTCTTATGCTGGTAATTCTACTTGTGACAGCGATGCGTGTCCGAAGGATGAAAAAGGAGATGGACAAGACTTGTGAACAGGTAAAAAATTACCTGGATTATGTGTTGGAAAATGATGAGGATGAGACTCCGGAATCGGATACTGACGCAACCGTAAGAGCAAAGCGCGACGAGGAAGAAAACCGGATAATATCAACGGTTTTGCAGGAAATTTTTCCGTAAGAGAAGCTGTTGCCATAAAGAAAAATTACATAAAGAGATGAAAAATGTAACATCTTATTTCGCATATTTTAATGACCGTGTGAGACACTCCCAAATTTAACTCGAAATAAACGGGGAAGTGGAGCAGGTAACCCATATTTTGCCAAAAATTTGACAAATGCATATCTGTATGCTACAATACCTCACGTAACAAACTTGTAACATTTGAAATAAAGTGTTTAAAAACGCAACATAAGTGTAATACTTACTGCATAGGATAGTAACACAAAGCGTTGCGCACAATACGATACGGAGGTTCATAATGCAAATAAGTAAGAGAGTGATCGAGAGTGCCACAGTTCTTGCACTGGCATTGGCAATGGTGATCACAGCAGTTACCAGTAACGGAGTATATGCTGTAAGCGATACGCAGACAGCAGAGAATACACAATTAGAGGAAAATGGTCTTGCAGGTTTTGCTGTAGCAATGAATGAATATGAGGTTGAGTCTGCGGATTATCTTGATAGCCTGATTTCTGTTGAGAAGGAAGCATCAAACATGGTTGCAGCATCTGCAGAAGATGTTTCCGCTGAGGGACAGGCAGAAGGTGAGACCGATGTTGATGTTGAAGCGGCAGATGCGACAGAAACAACTCTTAGCGCAGAGGAGCAGGAGTGGCAGGATAAGTTGATGGCAGATGTAAAGGATTTCCTTTATGTTCGTGCCAAGGCGGATGCCGATTCTGATATTGTCGGAAAGCTTTACAAGGGAGACCGCGCTTTGATCAAGAAACAGGGCAGCGAGTGGACGAAGATTGCATCCGGCAGTGTGAATGGATACGTAAAGAATGAATATTGCGTATTTGGTCAGGAAGCATATGCATATGCAAAGAAACATTGCGATACAGTAGCGAAGGTTACGATCGATGGACTTCGTGTCCGCAAATCACCAGCCGAGGATGCAGGTGTTGTTAAGACGGTTGTTACCGGAGACAAGTTTAAAGTGAACAAGAAAGCAAACAAGACGGACGGATGGGTAGCCATCAAGGTAGATTCCGATACCTGTTATGTGAGTGCGGATTATGTAACACTTTCTCTTGATACCGGTAAAGCGGTAACACTTGAGGAAGAAGCAGCTGCGCAGAAGGCAGAAGAAGAGAAGAAAGCAGCGGCAGCACAGACGGCTTCAGGTTCTTCGTCTTCATCGAACGGACAGACGACCACAACTTCCACAACACAGAATACGTCACTTGCGGCATCGGCTGACGAGGAGACGCTTCTTGCAGCATTGGTTCAGTGTGAGGCTGGTGGTCAGGGTGTGCAGTGTATGACAGCGGTAGGCGCTGTTGTAGTAAACCGTGTTCGCAGCGGAAGCTATCCAAGTTCCATCTACAATGTCATCTATCAGAGGGGGCAGTTCGGACCGGCATCATCCGGAAGACTTGAGTCAAGACTTGCAAGCGGTGTAAGCTCCAGTGCAAGACAGGCGGCTCGCGCAGCATTAAGCGGCAGCGATCCGACAGGCGGAGCGAAGAGCTTTAAACTTGCATCCAGTGGTCATGCGGGTGTAGTGATCGGACCGATCGTGTTCTACTAAATTGAAGTGAACATTTGAAATGCAATAAGAAAGGGAAAACTGTTTTTAACATGCACGCATGTAAAGGCAGCTTTCTCTTTTTTGAATTATGTGAAGAAACAAGTCAGGATCGTGCTTGCATATGGCTTTGGCGATTATCACGATAACTTGAGAAACAAAACACAGATTTAGTTGTAATCACTTGACAAATGGAGTAAAATATCTTCATTGTAAACTGTGTCAGGATTTCGTAGAAAGCTTGACATGTAGCGTCAGTCCATTTGCCAAAGGCAAATTTTGCATGGCTGATGTTCCGAAAAGAGGAGGAAGCGCAATGACATTAAAGGGACGCAATTTTTTGAAGTTAATGGATTATACACCGGACGAGATCAACTATCTGATCGATTTGTCCGCTGAGCTTAAGGAGAAGAAGCATCAGGGAATTATGCATGACAGTCTGGTTGGCAAGAACATCGCATTGATCTTTGAGAAAACGAGTACCAGAACGCGCTGTTCCTTTGAAGTAGCGGCACATGATCTTGGCATGCATGTAACTTATCTGGATCCGAGCGGATCACAGATCGGGAAGAAAGAGAGCATCGCAGATACCGCGCGTGTGCTCGGCAGAATGTTTGACGGAATCGAGTACCGTGGATACGGACAGGAGATTGTAGAGGAACTTGCGAAATATGCAGGTGTTCCGGTTTGGAATGGCTTGACGAATGAATTCCATCCGACACAGATGATCGCAGACATGCTGACGATCCGTGAGCATCTTGGACATCTCAAGGGCGTGAAGTTTGTATATATGGGCGATGCCCGTTATAACATGGGTAACTCCCTGATGGTAACCTGCGCGAAGCTCGGTATGAATTTTGTTGCATGTACCAATCCGAAATATTTCCCGGATAAGAAGCTTGTGGATTACTGCGTAGATGTTGCATCCGGCACAGGTGCAAGCATCACATTGACAGACAATGTGGCAGAAGCAACCAAGGATGCAGACGTCATCTATACGGACGTATGGGTATCTATGGGTGAGCCGGACGAAGTATGGGCTGAGCGTATCAATGATCTGAAACCTTATCAGGTAAATGCAGCCGCATTTGAAAATGCAAAAGATACGGCAATCTTTATGCATTGCTTACCGGCGTTCCATGATCTTAAGACAACAATTGGAAAGCAGGTATATGAGAAATTCGGTCTGTCTGAGCTTGAAGTGACGGACGAAGTGTTTGAGGGACCGCGCTCCGTAGTCTTTGATGAGGCAGAGAACCGTATGCATTCGATTAAGGCAATCATGAAAGCAACGTTATCCGACTAATGGACGGAGAACTCATTTCGCAGATTTTGCCCAAAAGCAGGATGTTTGTTTAATGAGATAAGAAAATGTTAAGCAGGAAAAGCCGATGAAAGCAGAAATACTTAAGATGCTCCGTGAGACGAACAGTTATGTGTCCGGTCAGGAGCTTTGCAATAAATTTGGCGTGTCCAGGACGGCAGTGTGGAAAGCAATCAACCAGCTGAAAGAGAATGGATACGAGATCGAAGCGGTGCAGAATAAGGGCTATCATCTTCTGTCCGCACCGGATGTCATGGATGTTACGGAATTAGAGAGTATTCATTCGACCGAATGGGCAGGATGCGAACTCTATTATTACGACAGTATTGATTCTACGAATACCAAGGCGAAGGAACTTGCGGAGGATGGGCATCCGAGCGGAACCTTAGTCGTTGCGGATCAGCAGACCGCAGGCAAGGGGCGCAGAGGCCGTTCGTGGGAGTCGCCGACGGGAACAGGCATCTTTATGACATTGATGTTAAAGCCGGAGATCAATCCGAACAATGCGTCAATGCTCACACTCGTGGCGGCGATGGCAACGACACGTGCCATCCGCAGAGTGACCGGCGTGCCGGCGATGATCAAGTGGCCGAACGATATTGTGATGAACGGAAAGAAAGTGTGTGGCATTTTAACCGAAATGAGCGCACAGTTTGATTACATCAACCATATTGTGATCGGAATCGGCATCAACGTGCACAATGAAGAATTTCCGGAAGAGATCAAGGAGACGGCAAGTTCGCTTTTCTTAGAGAGTGGACAGCATATTCACCGTGCATCGCTGATCGAGGCATTTCTCGAGGAATTCGAGGATGTGTACGCCGAATACCTAAAGACCGAGGACATGGAAGGACTGCAGAAAGAGTATGACACCATGCTCGTGAACCGCGGTCGACAGGTGCGTGTGCTGGATCCGAAGGAGCCTTTTGAGGGAAAGGCAATGGGAATTACAAAAAAGGGAGAACTGATCGTCGACACATGGGAGTCACGCAAGCTCGTGTCGTCCGGAGAGGTCTCTGTGAGAGGAATATACGGCTATGTCTAATGAGGCGAAGAACCCGGGCGAAGTAACGCTCTGCGTGTCCAACGCATACCAGAAGAAATTTTATTTAAACGAGAATTTTAATCAGCTTCCGCAGTCGATACGCGAGGAACTCAAGATTATGTGTGTTCTCTACACGGAGGATGTGGGCGGAATCCTTGAGCTTGTATTTGATGAGGATGGAACACTTGAATTTAAGACAAGCTGCGAGGAGAATGATTTTCTGTACGACGAGATTGGCAGTGTGCTCAAAATCAAGCAGTACCAGAACGAAAAGAGAGACTTACTCGAGGCATTGGAGATGTTTTATAAAATTATATATCTTGGAGAAGGCTTCGACGAGGAGGATTAATATATGATACTTACGATAGATGTAGGCAATACCAATATAACATGTGGTGTATTTAAAGGTGATGAGATTGTGGCGACTTTCCGTATCACGACCAAGATGCCACGTACGTCCGATGAGTACGGCATGATTCTCTACAACCTTTTGGAGCAGAATGAGATCAAACCTTCGGATATCAAAGATACGATCATCTGCTCGGTTGTGCCGAATGTGATGCATTCGCTGCATGGAGCCTTTGCGAAGTATTTTCATATTAACCCGATTGTTGTCGAAGCGGGCATCAAGACAGGAATCCGCATCGTGACACCGAACCCGCAGCAGATCGGTGCAGACCGAATCGTGGATGCAGTCGGTGCTTATGAGATATACGGCGGACCGGTGCTTGTCATTGATTTTGGTACGGCGACAACGTATGATTATGTTGATGAGTCAGGCGCTTTTCTGGGGGGAATTACAGCTCCGGGAATCCGCATTTCGGCGAAGGCCTTGTCAGAAGACGCTGCGAAACTTCCGGCGATCGAGATCAAGAAGCCGGATTGTATTCTTGGCAAGGATACCATCTCGAGCATGCAGGCCGGAATTGTCTACGGACAGATCGGTCAGACGGAATATATCATCAACAAGGTAAAGAAAGAGGTTGGAATCGACAATGTCAAGACGGTTGTGACAGGAGGACTTGGAAGAATTATCGCCAATGAGACCGATGAGATCGATATCTACGATCCAAACCTTACGTTAAAAGGCATTCACCTTGTGTATAAAAAACAGAATCGGAAAATAAAATAACAATGATCAAACCACTTAAGATAGGCAGCGTGACGCTGCCGAATAACTTAATACTGGCTCCTATGGCAGGCGTAACAGACCTGCCATTTCGCTTGTTATGCAAGGAGCAGGGGGCGGGCCTCTTGTGTATGGAGATGGTGAGTGCCAAGGCGATTCTGTATAAGAACCGCAATACGGAGAGCCTGCTTGAGATTGATCCGCGGGAGAATCCGGTGTCTTTACAGCTTTTCGGCTCGGATCCGGAAATTATTTCAAACATTGCGCATCAGATTGAGGATCGCCCGTTCGATATCTTGGATCTGAATATGGGCTGCCCGGTTCCGAAGATCGTAAACAATGGAGAGGGATCTGCGCTCATGAAGAATCCGAAGCTGGCAGGTGAAATTATCCGTCAGACGGTAAAGGCAATCGACAAACCGGTCACAGTCAAGATCCGCAAGGGTTTTGATGATGAGCATGTGAATGCAGTAGAGATGGCGAAAATTGCGGAAGACGCGGGTGCGGCAGCAGTTGCGGTGCATGGGCGGACGCGTGAGCAGTTCTACTCCGGCAGGGCGGACTGGGATATCATAAGGCAGGTAAAAGAAGCGGTTTCAATACCGGTGATCGGCAACGGAGACTTGCTGACAGCGGAAGATGTGATCGCAATGGAGGCACAGACCGGATGCGATGGATTTATGATTGCGCGCGGCGCACAGGGTAATCCATGGATTTTCCGGCAAATCCTGCATTACTTTGAGACCGGCGAACATCTGGCGAAGCCGACACTCGAAGAAGTCACACAGATGATCCTGCGGCATGCGCGTATGATGCTCGAATTTAAAGGTGAATATATCGGCATCCGTGAGATCCGTAAACACGCGGCGTGGTATACCGCAGGTTATCCGAATTCGGCACGTCTTCGCGTAGCAATCAACAATGTGGAATCGTTTGAAGCACTGGAAGAATTGCTTATGAACAATCTGGAAGAGCGGTTATAAGAGGACGCGTGTGGATAAAACTACGGAAATGACCGGAAACGTTGATAAATCTTGACATTATACGGTTCATTGGGTATAATACCTTAGTTAATTTATAGCAATAAATAGGTTTTTCAAAATATATTAAAGCGGGGTAAAGGAAATGGATAAGAAAAATATCTTAACTTACGAAGGACTCAAAAGACTGGAAGATGAGTTACAGGATCTGAAAGTTGTAAAGCGTAGAGAGATCGCGCAGAAGATTAAGGAAGCCCGCGAGCAGGGTGACTTATCAGAGAACGCTGAGTACGATGCTGCCAAGGATGAGCAGAGAGATATCGAGGCTCGTATTGAGGAGATTGAGAAGATCCTTAAGAATGCAGAAGTCGTTGTTGAGGAAGAGGTTGACTTAGAGAAGATCAGCATCGGATGTAAGGTAAAGATCCTTGATTGCGAATTCGATGAGGAATTAGAGTACAAGATCGTTGGTTCGACAGAGGCCAACAGCTTAAAAGGCAAGATCAGTAACGAGTCACCGGTAGGTCGTGCGTTGCTCGGCAAGAAGGTTGGCGAGACAATTACCGTAGAGACAGAAGCTGGAGAGTTATCTTACAAGGTACTTGAGATCCAGAGATCAACAGTAGAAGATTAAGAGAGGAATAGAAGATGGCGGGAAATAATAACGCAAATCAGGGACAACAGGATGTCAATCAGCTGCTTCAGGTTCGCCGCGAGAAGTTAGCGAATCTGCAGGCCGCAGGACAGGATCCATTTCAGATTACAAAATATGACGTAACACACCACACCTCCGATGTGAAGGAAGTTTATACCGCACACGAGGAGAAGCTTCTTGCTGGAAGAGTCGCACCAAGCACAGAGGGCTTAGAAGAGGCTGATGCAAGAGAAGTTATAAAGCAGGAATATGAAGCAAGACGCGCGATCATGGACGCATCTCCGATCGAGGTATCGATCGCCGGACGTATGATGTTCAAGCGTGTTATGGGTAAAGCTTCGTTCGCCAACATTCAGGACCTTAAGGGAAGCATTCAGATCTATGTTGCCCGCGATTCCATCGGCGAAGATTTATATGCAACCTTCAAGAAATCTGATATCGGTGATATCTGGGGCGTAAAAGGCTATGCATTCCGTACCAAGACAGGAGAGATTTCCATCCACGCAGAGGAGATGACACTTCTTTCTAAGTCATTACAGATCCTTCCGGAGAAGTTCCATGGACTGACTGACACGGACATGCGTTACCGTCAGAGATACATTGACCTGATCATGAATCAGGAGAGCAAGGAAGTATTTATCAAGAGATCCAAGATCATCAAGGAAATCCGTAACTTCTTGGCGGACCGTGACTTTATCGAAGTTGAGACACCGATGCTTGTTGCAAATGCAGGTGGTGCCGCAGCAAGACCGTTCGAGACACATTATAATGCGTTAAACGAGGATGTTAAGCTTCGTATTTCTCTTGAGCTTTACTTAAAGAGACTGATCGTCGGTGGACTTGAGCGTGTATACGAGATCGGACGCGTTTTCCGTAACGAGGGTGTTGATACTCGTCATAATCCTGAGTTTACACTTATGGAGTTATATCAGGCATACACAGACTACGAAGGCATGATGGAGCTGACCGAGTCTATGTTCCGTTATCTTGCAGAGAAGGTTTGCGGAAGCACCAAGATCAGCTACAACGGCGTGGAGATCGACCTCGGAAAGCCATTCGCACGTCTGACCATGAACGATGCCATCAAGAAATATACGGGAATCGATTTCGATCAGGTTCCGGATGATGCAGCAGCCAAGAAGCTTGCGGACGAGCATCATATTGCTTATGAGGAACGCCACAAGAAGGGTGATATCATCAACCTCTTCTTTGAGGAATATTGCGAGAAGGAGCTGATTCAACCGACATTCATTATGGATCATCCGATCGAGATCTCTCCGCTTACCAAGAAAAAGCCAAGCGACCCTACAAAGGTAGAGCGTTTCGAGTTATTCTGTAATACATGGGAGATGTGTAACGCATACTCCGAGCTGAACGATCCAATCGATCAGCGTGAGCGTTTCGCTGCACAGGATGCGAACGCAGCAGCCGGTGATGACGAGGCAGAGCACACAGACGAAGATTTCCTGAATGCACTGGAGATCGGTATGCCGCCTACAGGTGGTATCGGATATGGAATCGACCGTCTTGTTATGTTGCTGACAGATAGTCAGGCAATCCGTGATGTACTTCTGTTCCCGACAATGAAGTCACTCGATTCTGACAAGAAGGCTTCCAAGTCTTCTGATGCAGACGCAGAGGCACCTGCCGGAGACAACAACGGATTCTTTACAGCAAACGAGAAGATTGATTTCTCTAACGTAAAGGTTGAGCCTTTATTTGAGGAAGAAGTTGATTTCGATACATTCAGCAAGTCTGATTTCCGTGCCGTAAAGGTTAAGGAATGTGTAGCCGTACCGAAGTCCAAGAAACTGTTGCAGTTCACACTTGACGATGGAACAGGCACAGACCGTACGATTTTAAGCGGAATTCACGCATATTATGAGCCGGAAGAGTTAGTTGGTAAGACACTTATTGCTATCACAAACCTTCCACCAAGAAAGATGATGGGAATTGAATCCTGCGGTATGTTACTTTCCGCAGTAAACAATCTCAAGGATTCCGAGGATGAAGAGCTTCATCTGCTGATGGTTGATAACCATATTCCTGCTGGTGCAAAGCTTTACTAAAAACGTGATGTACCTTATTGGTGAAAATTTGTAAAATTACAAAAATACGCTAATTTTACGCCAAACGATGCAGAGTTTGATGTAAGAAAACAATATAATGATGTGGAATCAGACGATATGACATAGAAGCCCCATTGGATAGAGAAATCTGTCTGATGGGGCTTAATTACATATAGAACAAAGATTTTAATAATAAAGGAGAATTTGAGGATGCAGAATTATGATGGTCAATTTAAACTAAATGGACAGGAATATTTTTATAGAGCAAAGGATGACAGTGGAAGTTCAAAAATTACAAGGGTTAATAATGAAGAACATCATTACCGAATGGTTGAAATAACTAATAAGGAAACTGGGAATTATGATGTTATGATGATTAGTACAGGAGATTCATTTACTATGTTTCACAGAGCAGCAGGACCGGAGCTTCTGGCAGAGTGCAGGACACTTCACGGATGTGAGACTGGCGAAGCAAAGATTACAAAAGCATATAATCTGCCTTGTGATTATGTAATACATACAGTTGGACCGATATGGTATGGAGGTAGGGATAAGGAAGAGGAACTTTTGGCAAGCTGTTATTTTAATTCGATGAAACTTGCATTAGAGAATGGAATCAGAAAAATTGCATTTCCATCTATATCAACTGGTGTGTATGCATTTCCTGTAGAACTGGCAGCAAAGGTTGCAGTAAAGATAGTTAATAGATTCCTGCAAGATAATCCGGACAGCTTTGATTTAGTCGAGTGGGTGTTGTTTGATGCTCATACTGAGGCGGTATATGAGGCTGAGGTGGATAAGATATATGAATAATAGAAACGAAATGTCTAGTATATCTGTTGATGATTTTGTTTTTGTCGATATAATATATTGTGAGAAATGAAGAAAAGGAGATTAACCAAATGGATAACAATGAAGTAGTAGTAGCAGAAGAAGTGGCAGCAGTTGCTGAAAATAATACAGGTATTGAAATTGAGCCTTTATTTGAAGAGTAGGTTGATTTTGATACATTTTCAAAGTCAGATTTTCGTGTTGTAAAGGTGAAGAATTGTGAAGCAGTTCCAAAGAGCAAGAAGCTTCTTAGATTTACACTTGATGATGGAACTGAGAATGAGAGAACGATTCTTTCAGGAGTACATGCTTTTTATGAGCCAGAGGAACTTGTTGGAAAGACATTATTGGCAATCGTAAATCTTCCACCACGTTCTATGATGGGAATAGATTCATGTGGTATGCTTCTTTCTGCAATTCACAATGTAAATGGAGAAGAAAAACTGAATCTGGTAATGTTAGATGATGCAATTCCAGCAGGTGCAAAATTGTATTAAGAGTATAAATGTCACATGGTTGTTAATAACTGTGTGGCATTTTATCGTTGTTGTTGATAAGAATGTGAAAAGCAGGAGGAACTACGGAGAGAGGTAAAACATATAAGGTTATTATGTGACTTTGATGATAAAGTAGCATATATCATTGGTTATGTTACATACAAATGAGGTTGCAGATATTAGTGAAAGAATGATTGAGTAGAATAAATTATTAGTATTTTATTAGGAAGGTGGAATATATATGAAACAAGATACTTTAGAGGGCAAAGCAAAAACAA
>ERZ773224.3397-NODE-3397-length-14196-cov-5.306626_pt1 | contig 14196 bp, 23 predicted proteins | sample MGYA00580526_ERZ773224 | MGnify/ENA primary metagenome ERZ773224 (study PRJEB29015, sample SAMEA2737743) | human gut metagenome | biome: human gut; feature: human-associated habitat; material: faeces | place: China | collected 2012 ... | reverse complement strand
TTAATTATTTTAATCATATCACATCACACCTTCCTTTGCAATAACGCACAAAAAAATCAATCTTTTCAGATTGATTTAATCATTAACGTCACATGGTGCGACGATTTTATCTTATGGAGCAGATGATGAGAATTAGATTTAGGAAAGGAATTCTTGGAATATTATATTGTTTATGATAAAAATGATGAAATATTAGCATTTTGCAATGATTTAGATGAACTAAGTAAATTTGTAGATGTTAAAAAGAAATTTCTTAAATTTAGATTTAAAACCAATGATTTTATTTATGTAAAAATTCCAAATGTTGTAAAAATTTATAAATTTGTTTAAGAAAATTTTGTCACAGGTTATCCTGTGATTTTTTAGTGTTACACTTTCATTATGAGAGGAGGTAGATGAAATGGACGCTAAAGAATTAAGAGCGACATTAGAAACCAAGCTTTCTAAAGCTGGAAAACCATATCAAGTTATAAGTATATATTTAACTGATACATATAAGAAACAAGTTTTTCTAGAAGAAGCTGAAAAAGAATTATTGAAACAATATTCAAAAAATAATGATAACAATAATTTAGAAATGCCCGATTTATTTAATTAAATTAAAAAGAAGTAACAACATATCGTTTAAATCAAGCCCCCTTTGTATTAATAAAAATTGATATGTGTTATAAAAAAGAATAAGAAGTTAGGAGGGATTATTTATGCCAGTTGCTGATGCTGTTGCACCTACATTGTCTAGTATTTTAACTGATGTTGGTACAGTATTTACTGCTCTTATTGGTTATGTAGGTGATGTTTGTACTACTATGGTTAATACGCCAGTATTACTAATAAGTTTTTGCCTAGGTATAGGCTTTGTAATTGTTAGATTCGTTAAAGCAATGTTCTAACATAGAAGAAAGGAGATTTATATTATGAAGAAAGTTATTTTATCTTTTGCCATTGTATTATCTTCTTTCTTTATTTTTAATTCTAAAATAGAAGCTTTATCAGAATATTCTTTTAATATTACTTTTGATAATATAAATGAAAGATTTTATAAAATAAAAGATTTATCAGAGAATTTTTTAAAAACATCTGATTTTAATAATTTTGTTATTTATTTTAATAAAAATTATTCTGATTATTATGTTTATTTTTATAATTCTGATAAAGATGTTGTTGTGTGTAAGTCTTTTGGTGGTTTCAAGTGTTTTATTCAAACTGCTGTTGATAATTATACGTTTAGTAGTGATTCTTCGAAATTAACAAAAGCCGGTTCAACTAATTATCCTTCTTTTGATGATCCAAATTTGTTTTTATATTCTTCTGCTAAAGTTTCTGTTGATGATATAAAGGTAAATTTTAATTATGGTTCTTCTTCTTATGTAATTAATGAAAATGATAATTATTTACCTATCTATGATTTATATTTAAAAGTTTCAGAAATTTCTGATCCTCATAAAGAAGAAAAACAAGTATTGGAAAGTTTTTATAGTTTGTGTATAGAAAAAATAAAGTATTTAGGAGAAATATTTATGAGTAATTATATATATTTAACTACACTTGTTGTATGTATATTAATGTTTGTATTTAGTTTAATAGTTAGGAGGTTTTTATGATAGATATTAAGAAAATTAGTACAGATGTAAAATTAGAAATAATTTATATCTGGTTAGAACAATTAAATGAAAAATGTAATTATACAGCTAATGATTTATTCTTAATAAATAGATTATCTAAGATATTATTAGAAGAAAGGATGTAAAAATATGAAGAAGTATTTAATAATTGGTTTATCAATTATATCAAGTTTGTTTTTTGTAAGTAATGTTAATGCTGAGACTAAAGAATTTGAGTATGGTATTTTTGATAGTGAAAATTATGTTATTGGTACAGGTATTTACTCTTATCAGACTTATTTTGATAATTTTAAAGAATATGATAATTTTTCATTTGATTTAATAGAAAATAAGATTAAAGATTTGATAAAGATATGGGAAGATAAATATAAAAATGAGTTTCCTAATTATTTTATTTCTATAAGGTCTTATCCAAAAGTTTCTTTTCCTGCTTATTCTAATATGTCTACTCAGTATTTAAGAATTATGTTAATTTATTCAAAATATATTCCTATTAGTGTTAATCAGTTTGGCGATTGTTTTAAGCAAGCTTCTTCTGATATTGGTATGATATTTGTTGATTCTGGAAGTGATTTTGAATTTAGTAGTGTTTCTTATGATTATTCTTTTTCAGATTTAAATATTTTTGATGATTATAATTTAAGTAATTCTGGTGTTAAGTCTGTATATCTTTCTACTTTATATTACGATTCTAATTTTGATTTACCTTTTGGTTTAGAAGATACTATTTATAATGTAAAAAAAGAAAATGATATATTATTTACTTTAAGTAATAAAACTGATGTAGTTCCTACTTATAAAGATAAATTTGTAGATAAAACAGATTTAAATTATGTAGAAGTTGATTTAAATAGTTATCCATATATAATACTATCTTTAAAAGATTATAGTAAAACTGAAGAGTTTTCTACTATTAATTATGTTAAAGGTCAATATTGCTTAACTTCTGTTTATAATTATGGTTCAACAGAAAAGAAAGATATAATTGAAGGTAGTAAAAATAAAAGATGTAGTTTATATTATGATAATTATACACCTATTAGAACCTATATATTGAATTCAGATCTAAAAAATAATGCTATTTATTATTTAAAAGCTTATGATACTACTAAAGAAAATAAAGTAAAAATTGATACGAGCGTATTTAATATACATTATGTAAGTGAAGAAGAAAAAAATAATCCAATAATTACTATAAATGGTAAAAAGCATACCCCTAAATCTTATGATGAACTTACAGATACCGCTACTAAAAGTGAAGATGAAAACTACGCTGATGGAGCAAGTGAAAAATTTACATTTTCAGATATATTTACCGCACCTTTAGAATTTTTAAAAACAATATGGAATTCAATAACACAATTTTTCCAAGTAATTAATCAATTTATTTCATTACTTCCAGAAACATTACAAGCATTTTTATATATGAGCTTTATGTTAGCTATTATATTAGGACTAATTAAAATAATTTTATAAGGAGTTGATATTATGTATGATATAGTAAAACAATTAATAGGTACTTTACCTACTGAATTTGAATTTGTATATATTATTGTTACACTAGTTTTAGCTATGTTAGTAATAAGTTTTCTATTTAGTATATTCTATATTCCTATTAATATGTTAAGAGGTAAATAATGTTACAAGTACTAAGATTTTTACTAAAGATTACTGCTGATTTTTTAAAGATGTTATTTACTATAGATGTCGGAGACGGCATGAATCTAGGTTTAGTTTTATGTATAGTATTTATATTCTTACCTTTAGTTTTATCAGTAGTCAATTTCTTAAAAGGAACTTTAATTGATGAATTAGATGAGGGTTATGATTTTACTACTAGAAACAAAGATAAAAAGGAGCGTTATAAGAAATGAGTATATTTATTCCTTATAGTCCAGGAGAAGTAATTCAGCACTTTACTACTTTATTCAGTTTAAATTTAACTGAACTTACTTCTTATCAGACTTTAATAGTTACTTTAATAGCTAATGTATATTTCTTTATGTTTTGGTTTATTATAGTTTATTTTGCTTTAAAATTATTTAATAGAGTATGGGAGAGATTCTTCTAATGGATTTAAAACAAAGAATAAGAGATATGAATACTTTAAAAGGATACCTAAAAAAATATTCAGATTGTGTACCTTATGAATCTAAAGAAAAACTTATTAGTCTTATACAAGATATAGATAATGAGCTTAACTGGTTTAAATTTCAAAAGTTAAAAAGGGATATGAGAAATAATAATAAACAAATAAGTTTATTTTAATGGAGGAAATATGTTTAAAAATAATAATGTTAATTTAAAAAAAGAATTTGAAAGAATGGGTAGTACTGTTACTGGCTTAGTAGAATCTATAAGAGTATATGCTAATTTTATGGATAATTACTTTATAAGTGAAGAAAACAAGAAAAACCATGCCGAGATATATGCAGAGTATAAAGAGTATTCTAAAAGTGTATATTCAGTTTTAAAAGATAATGGTTTTATTAAGGAGAAAAAATAATGTCAGATACATTTATTAATGTAGTATTATTACCTGGTATTGTATTCTTTATGGCTTTAATAGTAAATATAATCTTTGAAATAAAGGATAGAAAAAAAAAGAAATTAGATAATGAAAGGATAACTGATAATAATGGAAGAAAAAAACAATAAAAAGAAATTAAAAGATATAATTTTTTGGAAATCTAATCCAGATGATAAAAATAATATAAAATATAATTTATTTAGTTTATTGATATGGATATTATTTATTTTAACTATATTTAGTTTGATAGGAGGAATAATTAAATGATTAAAGCATTAAAATGGATATTAAATAGCTATACTGATGAAGAATTAGAAGATATGGAATTATGGGTTGATAGTTATGTAAATGTAACAAATATATTAATCAATAATGGTAATATAGATTTAATTACTGCTTCTGCTGAAATTAAAGTCAATGATTTAATTACTAAGGAAAGATATGAATAGTTTAACTTTTATATTTTGCTTATTATGTTTAATTTCTGTTGATTTTGTTATTTATAACTTATATAAATATTTTAATTTAAAATATTTTAGTAGATTAGAAATTAATCAGTTAAAAGAAGAAAACAAATATTTAAAAGAAGAAAATCAGAAATTATCTGGTAGTACTAGTTTTTGGGGTAAAAATGATAACTTGCGTTAATGGTATACCTGGTTCGGGTAAAAATGTATTAGTTACAAAAATTTGCTTACATCATTATAAAAAAACTAATAATTCTATACGAAGATTAATAAGAAAGATAAAAAAAGAGCCTATATGGATAAACAATATTTATTCTACTTATCCTATATTATTAAAAAAGACTAAGAAAGAAAAAATATATTCTAACATAGTTACTATATATGATTTAGTTCCTAGTAATAGATTCTTAAATCATGCAGTTATAGTAATAGATGAAACACAAGCTTTTTACGATTCTGAGGATCACAAAGAATTTCCTAAGGAAATAGCTATCTTTAATCAGTTTCACAGACATTTTGGTATAGATGACATATATTATGTATCACAACATCCAAGTAGAATAATGAAAAAATTAAGAATATTAGCTTGTGAGTTTGATAAAATAAAAAGATTTATATGTATTCCTTTTATACATCTTGCTTTTATGCATATAGTAAGATATTTTGAATTTGATGACTATGGAAAGTATAATCATCCTAAGAAAGAGGCTAAAACTTATGATGTAAAAAATAAGTATATGCTATTCTTTGCTGGTAAAGTGTTTAAAGCTTATGATAGTAAGTATTTGAAAGTACTAAATATAGATAAGCCGCTATATAACAGAGGTATGTTTAGAAAACTTGATTTGTCTGAGAAAGAGATAAAATACATATATAGAGACAACTTATAACTAGACAGCCACGGCGTGGCGTCTAGTTATGAAACAGATTAAAAGTCAATAGAACATGGAATAAAAGCGAAGCGGTTATGCCGTGAAAGTCTATTTACTTTTAATGTTTCGCAATAATTTTGCTCCGCAAAGCAAGAAAAGGTTATCAACATTTTTTTGCTTTGGACGAGCCTTACGGCGGGGAGTAATAAAAAGTTTTTGTTTTACTTTTTTCAAAAAGTAATAAAATTGGGAGCAATCTCCCATTGGAAGACTACGACACTTCCAATGGAGTGCATTGTGCATTAAAAAAATATGGAGGATAAAATATGAAAAAATTATATAAATAGTGTTGAGCAAGAAAATGAGGTTGATTAAATGAAATTTGAAGATATGATTAACAATGTAATTTTAGGCAATTGTTATGAAGTTATAAAAGATATTCCAGATAAGAGCATAGATTTTATCTGCATAGACCCCCCTTATAAAATAGAAACACATGGTGGGGGGCATGGTACTCTTGCCAAATCAATACAAAAGCAACATAAAGAATTAGAAGATAATAATATTGTTAATGGAATAAATAACGATATATTAGATTTGTTATGCAATAAAATGAAAAACATTAATATAGCAATATTTTGCAATAAAAATCAGTTATTACAATATATGAATTATTTTAATCAAAAAGGTGCTTTATTTGATATGATTACTTGGCATAAAAATAATGCTATTCCTAATTTTTCTTTTAAATACATGAGTGATACCGAATATTGTTTAATCTTTAGAAAAGGTTCATCCATGAACAAAAAAACAGAAAATTACGAAGATAGAAAGACTTGGTTTGTTAGTAATATCAATGTAAGTGATAAAAATAAATTTGCTCATCCAACAATTAAACCACTAGCATTAGTTGATAAAATAATAAGAAATCATACACAAGAAAATGATATTGTATTAGATTGCTTTTGTGGAAGTGGGACAACTTGTGTTGCTTGCAAAAACACTAACCGAAGATACATAGGAATAGAATTAAATCCAAAATGGCATAAAGTGGCAGTTGATAGATTAAATAACGTTCAAGCTGATGGTCAGCAAACATTATTTACAATGTAAGGAGGATTAATTAAATGGTTAAATCAGAAATGAAAAAGAGAAATTGGACTCTTGTACTTTATGATGATAGTTGTTCTAAAGATTGGGAAGAATATTTAGTTAGTACTGGTGTTCCATTTGCTTATGCCTATCATGATAAAGATATGACAGAAATAGGAGAGCCTAAAAAGCCACATTATCATGTTGTACTTTGTTTTGATGGCCCTATTACTTATAGTAATGTTGAAAAATACGCCGCAAGAATTGGGTCTGCCAATGGTGTAGTACAACCAGTTGGTAGTGTTCGTGGTATTATTAGATATTTTTGTCATAAAGATAATCCAGATAAATATCAATATTCTGAAGATATTATTCAGTGTAGAAATGGTTTTGACCCGCATGACTATTTCTGTTTAACGGTAAGTCAGCAGAAAGCATTTAAAAGAGCGGTTACCCGTTACATTCGTGATAATGATATTCAAGAGTATGCTGATCTTGTAGATACTCTTATGGATTCAGAGCAAGAGGATATGTATGATATAGCTACTCAAAATACATTTTTCTTTACTCAGTACATAAAATCTAGAAGAAATTTAAAGAAAGAGAGAGAGGATTAGTATGTGGCCTTATGATTAGATCAGAAATGAAATGTTGTTTATGTAATGGTAGAAAAAAAGGAGAATTTGCAATTATTAATGGAAGAAAATATCATTATTGTTGTATTGAAGAATGGTATCTATTTTTAAGCCATTGTCATTAAAATTTAAATTTACTTCTTTAGCTTTATATGATACAATGTAGTAGAGTAAAGGAGTGAAAGAATGTATTTTGCTGATAGTATTATTATTGATGGAAAAGAGCATAATATTAAATCTTATGATGAGTTAGAAGATACTTCAATTTCTAATACAAATAATGGTTTTGTTTCGGGTAGAGTAGGAAAAGGAGATATGTTCGCTGTTTGTGTCTTAGGATTAATAATAGTTTTTGTTTTAGTTTTTGTATTTTGGAAAATATTAAATTATGTTAATTTTAGAAAAGCAGCAGATAAAATTAATAAAAGTGGCGATTAATTGCTGCTTTTATTTTTTTTATATGTTATAATCAAATAAAGAGGTGGTTTGACAAAATTATAAGAATTATGTATAATATCTCGCCGAGGTGAGAAAAATGAGCTTTGAAGAGGCTTATAAAAATTATTTAATCTATGCTTCAAAACAGCATAAAAAACAAAGTTTTGATACACTAAAATATAAATTTGAACTTAGAGTTCTACCATTTTTTAAAAAATATAATATAGCGGATATAAAATCTAATGATATATTATCTTGGGAAGATTATATTTCAGCTTTTAATTTTTCCAATAATTATAATTCTTCATTATATTATATTTTGAGTGGTTTTTTTGAGTATTGTTCTTTATTTTATGGTTTTGATAAAACTATAATTAGTAAGGTAGGAAATTTTAAAAAAAAATATGAAGAAAATAAAAAAGATTTTTATAATTTAAAAGAATTTAATCTTTTTATAAAAAATCTTAACGATAATGTTTATAAACAATTTTTTAATTTAATGTTTTTTACTGGTACTAGACCTGGCGAAGCTATGGCATTAAAATTTAGCGATATAAAAGACGATTATGTTTTTATTAGTAAAACTATGAGCGAACATGGTAAAAGAGAAATAGATACTCCTAAAACAATTTCATCAATTCGTAAAATAAAAATTGATAAAGTTTTAAAAAATGATTTATTAAGTTTAAAAAAATATTATGAAAAAGTGTATAATAAATCTGATTTTGATTATTTTGTATTTGGTGGTATTAAACCATTGTCTCCTTCTACTATTAATAGAAGAAAAATTGATGCTTGTAAAAAGGCTAATTTAAGATCTATTACATTACATCAATTTAGACATAGTCATGCTACCTTACTTCTTCATAATGGTATTATAATTAATGAGATATCTCGTAGATTAGGACATAGTAATCCTTCAATAACATTAAATATATATACTCATACTGATTTAAGCCAAGAAAAAAGAGTTTCAGCCACTCTTAATTCTTTGAGATTTAATCTCTTTAATACACTAAAATATAAATTTAAACAATTTATATCTATTATAACACGATAGTTTTCGTGTGATAACCATAATTGGAGCAGATGATGAGAATCGAACTCACGCAGTCAGCTTGGAAGGCTGAGGTTCTACCATTAAACTACATCTGCATCAGTAGGCAATAATAATGATACTATAAAATTGCCTATCTGTCAATTATTTTATACATTTTTTTAATAAAATTACATATTTTTTACTAATTTTAATTAATTTTTAACCATATTAGGATTAATTAAGGATAAGCTTACCCTATTTTTAGCCAAATCAATTTTTTCTACATAGCAGGTAACAATATCTCCAACTGCCACCACCTCACTAGGATGTTTAATATACTTATCAGTAAGTTTAGATATATGAACAAGTGCATCATCATGAAGACCAATATCTACGAAAGCGCCAAAGTCTACAACATTTCTAACAGTACCAAAAAGTTCCATTCCTTCTTTTAAATCTTCTATCTTAAGAATATCACTTTTAAGTATTGGTTTTTCAAAATCATCTCTAAAATCTCTATTAGGTTGTTTTAAACACTTAATAATATCTTCAAGTGTGTACTTATCAACACCTAATTTTTTAGAGTACTCATCAAGATTAATACCATCAAGCCTCCTAACTAATACTTCCTTACCAACATCTTTAGCAGTATATCCAATATCTTCAAGTAACTTACTTGCCACTGCATAACTCTCTGGGTGAATAGAAGTTTCATCCATAATATTACTTCCATCAATGACCCTCATAAATCCTATAGACTGCTCATACACTTTAGGAGTTAGTACCTTTCCCTTTACAAGTTCATCTCTAGAATTAATTCTACCATTCTTTTCTCTGTAACCAATAATTTTATCTATTGAAGTTTTAGTTAAACCAGAAACATATTTAAGTATAGATGTACTAGCAGTATTAATATTAACACCTACATTATTAACACATTTACTAACAACAAAATCAAGCGACTCATCAAGTTTCTTTTCATTTACATCATGTTGATACTGTCCTACCCCAATACTCTTACTATCAATTTTGACAAGTTCTGATAAAGGATCCTGTAGCCTTCTTGCTATACTAATAGCACTTCTCTTTTCAACAGTTAAATCAGGAAACTCTTTAATTGCAAGTTCACTAGCAGAGTAAACACTTGCCCCTGCTTCACTTACAATAACATACTTAACATCCTTATCTTTATACTCGCTAATAGCCTCCGCTACTAATTTTTCACTCTCTCTTGAAGCAGTACCATTACCAATAGAGACAACATCAATATTATACTTTTTAAATAAATCTTTAAGTACTTTCTTTGATTCTTCCCACTTATTATGTGGCTCATGAGGATAAATAACTGAAATATTAAGTACACTAGAAGTAGGGCTAACAACCGCCAATTTGCATCCTGTTCTATATGCTGGATCAAATCCAAGAACCATGATATCTTTCATTGGAGGAGTTAAAATTAGATTTTCTAAATTTTCTCCAAACACTTCAATAGCAGCAGTTTCTGCCACTTCCTTTAAATCTGCTCTTACTTCCCTTTCAATACTAGGAATAATAAGTCTTTTATAACTATCTCTAATCGCAGACTTTACAATACTAGCACTCTCAGTACTTTCGTCTTTAATAAGTTTCTTTTCTAAAAAAGAAATAATATAATCATCATCAGCAGATATATCAACAGATAAAATACCCTCTTTTTCTCCCCTATTTAAAGCAAGCACTCTATGTGGTTTAATGTATTTAACTCTCTCTTCATAATCATGGTACATCTCATAAGTTTTACTCTCATCAGTAGCCCCCTTCTTTAATTTACTATGGATTACTCCATAATTACTCATATTACTTCTAATATATTTACGATAACTAGCATTATCACTAATCCATTCAGCAATGATATAACTAGCACCTGTGATTGCTTCATCAACACTTTTAACATTATCATTAAGATATGATTCTGCTATTTTTTTAATATTTACCTTTTTAAATGACATAATAATCTTAGCTAAAGGTTCCAAACCATTCTTAATAGCTTCTGTAGCCTTAGTCTTTTTCTTTTCTTTATAAGGTCTATATATATCTTCAACTTCCACTAGTTTAGAAGCCTTCATAATATTATCCTTAAGTTCATCGGTAAGCAAACCCTTTTCATCAATTAATCTAATAACATCTTCTTTTCTCTTTAATAGATTGACTTGATATTCATAATACTCATTAATACTTCTAATTTGTTCTTCATCTAAAGCGCCAGTAGCTTCTTTTCTATATCTAGCAATAAAAGGTACTGTATTACCTTCTTCAAGTAATTTAAGTACTGCTTCTATTCCTTCCTTTTTAATATTTAAATTTTCACTAATTTCATTTATTATTTCATTATTCATTACTATCACCATTCCTTATCTAGCTTTTCTATCACTATTTTCTTCATCATAAGAATTATTAATATATATATCATCATACATACCCATATTTTTATCAATGTCAATTTTCTTATCATCTTTTAATCTTTGCTCATTTATAATAACAATTGGTATACCTCTCTCTTTACTCTCTCTTATATTCCCTTCAGATGGTTTATTATATACCACTATAAAATCGGGTTTTTTAGCAAAATATGTATTCTTTGAATTACTATCTTTTATATTTACTAATTGTATTTCACTATACCAACTACTACTATTTGCTAACTCTTCAGGAGTCATTATTCTATTAACTCTTTCTCTACTACCAAAATTTTTATTTTCATCTCCACTAAAAGCATCGCCTTCAAACATATGAAGAACTCTGTCATTTTCAAATGAATTATATCCATAAATATTTACAGAGCCATGGCCAAAAACATCAGTATTATCATCTGATATAATTGAATAACAGTTTCTTCTCCATCTATCCTTATCTCTATGTCCATTTTCCGCTCTAACTAGCATGAAAAAATCTTTATTTCTCATATCATAAACAGAAGTACCATATTTATTACTTAATTCTTCGTTATAGGAGTCACCATTATTTTTAAAGTCAAAAAGTTCACTTTTAATAAGGTTGTAAGATTTATCTTTTAGTTTTCTAAGATCTTCATAAAACATTAGATTAATATTTTTATTCTTCAACTCTCTATACAATTTAATTTTATCAGTACAAGGAACATTATCTATATTCAAAATCATTTTATAAAATTGTTCCCTAGTAGTATCAATTACTTTTTCATTATCATTAAGTTTACTATTAAATCTAAACATTTCCTTAATATTAAGCTGAACATTATAAATATTATCGGCAAAGAGTGCATCAACAAGTACTTCGCTAATTTTTTGATTAGTTAATTTTTTAAACATATCAATACAATCACCATTTTTTAATTGATTAGACGAATTTAAAATTTGAAATGCATCATCATCTAATATATAATTATTAAATTTCTTATAATCCTTAAATACATCAGGAGCAGCAAGTATTTCTATATATTCCTTAAACATTCCCTTATTTTCATCATAATCATTAAATATTGCATCATAATATTTTTGTTAAAGTTGGTAATATTCCGTTTAACGAAAAGACCTTTTCAAATGAAGCAAAGCCAGTCCAATCAACTAGCTTTGGTGGAACAATTTCACCACCATAATTTGTAAAAGCGATACAAATCATAAAAATGATAGGTATTATGTTAAATACCAAGACAAACATAATCGGTAAAGCTAAAGTTATTTTATAGAATTTTTTATCGACATATTCTTTAACCGATGTTTTAAATGATGGAATTTCCTTTCCTTCATCAACCATTCTATTTATATTGAATACATCTTTGATATTTGAAACATATAAATAGATCCAAAATATTAATACCAAGAAACTAAAGATGCCCAAAATCATCATAATAACCGAGTTGTCACCTTTAATTCCTAACCATGGGTCTGCTTCTTTCAATCCTAAAGTAAAGAACCCATATATTAATTCTCCGCCCTTTAAAACAAAGAACAATATAAAACCTATTTCACTAAGCAAATACAAAATTCCTTTAATGTATTGCTTATATAAAATTTGTCCAAGGCCCATCACAAAGAATGAGGCCTTAGTTTTTGATGAAGAAGCTATAAACTTTAATCTAAGTTCCAAAAGTTTGTCATAAATAGAACTAAAGAAACTTTCAAGTTTACTTCCTATTTTATTGGAGAGCGTGAATTGCTTCATAAATTTGTTTACAAACCTCTGATAACTTATTCTTTATAGAATCATCTGTTAAATACTTTTGTTCACTTATCGAACGATATGGATCATTAGCAATATCCTTGCATAGCGTTCCAGCTGGAGTCCAAATTTGAGATGTTTCACGAATAGATGGCATAATCTCAATTTTTCTATCTTTTAATTGTGTAAATAATGTTTTTGATAACGAATCTCCTTCATTAGCCAAATCTTCACGACATGTTGCTATTCCTAAAATTTCATGTCTTCTTTTAACCATTTCATAAGAAGAAGCATAGTCTAAGAAAGCCAAAGCAGCATTTGGATATTTAGTATAAGATGAAATAGCATATCCGTTTATACCACCCATAGTTTTCATATCAATCATTTCGCCAGTAGTATCATTTAAATCGCCACTAGCTGGTAATTTTGGAACAGCAATTTGTTTTAAATTATCATTAGCTTTTTTATCGGCTTCAGATTTAGATAATCCAGATTTTTGATACTCTAGTGACATTTCGTCTAAAAATAGCGACTTAACATCAGGAGTAGTCATAGTAGCAAAATATTCACCTTGAGCCAACTTTGAATATTGATTTAAAGTAACAGAATTATCAATACAAGACTCGTTCATAATAGAAGCGAGTTGTCTTAAAACTTTAACTCCCTTATAGGCTTCAGATTTATCTAATCCAATATCGTTTGAATCTTTGCCGTTATTGCCAAATATATATCCACCATAAGAGAACAAATATCCTGAAGCAAAATAGAAATCGTCTAAAGATTTCATATATCCATATTTACTGCTATTGTTTTCGTGTATTTCTTTAGAGTATTTATATAAATTACTCCAGTTTTCTAACATATCTGGAATTCCGTTATTGTTTTCATCGTTATTCTCAGGTAATAAATCTTCTCTATAATACATTAAAGAAGCTTGAATATTAATTGGCACACCGAAAGTATATTCAGTACCACTTACTGTTGATTTATAAGCGTTCCAAGCGTTTTGATCGACTTTAGAGTAGCACTCTAATCTGTCAACTGGAATAGGCATGATGTGTTTTCCATAAACATATTTCATTATAGAGTCGTTTGCTTGGTATAAAACATCTGGTCCATATCCATATGGTCCGTCATTTTCCAAGTCAGAATACTCATCCATATTGGCATCGACAGCAGTAATGTTATATTCTTTATATTTTTCATTAAAGCCAGCAATAAGCTCTTTAAGATAGCCTTGTTTTACAGCGGTATCGTTTTCTAAAATTCTTAAAACCGCTCCGGTTTCCAAAGTCATAAAGCTTTTGCATATCCTCTTTGGATAC
>ERZ773224.3362-NODE-3362-length-14316-cov-37.274174_pt1 | contig 14316 bp, 9 predicted proteins | sample MGYA00580526_ERZ773224 | MGnify/ENA primary metagenome ERZ773224 (study PRJEB29015, sample SAMEA2737743) | human gut metagenome | biome: human gut; feature: human-associated habitat; material: faeces | place: China | collected 2012 ... | reverse complement strand
GTTACCTTTTTAATCAGCTTATGAATTGCTTTCAACTCTTCTTTAGTCGGTTCACTTTCTACAGGCAAGAATTCGTCTGTGCGGCTATAAAACAGATTCCACAGTTTTTTCAAGAAACGGTGAACACCATCGATACCATTAGTATCCCAAGGCTTGGACTGTTCTACCGGACCGAGGAACATTTCGTACATACGCAGCGTATCGGCACCGTATTTTTCGACAATCATATCCGGATTGACTACGTTGTACATGGATTTACTCATTTTCTCTACTGCCCAACCACAGATATATTTTCCATCTTCTAGGATAAACTCAGCGTTGTTATATTCAGGACGCCATGCTTTGAAGGCTTCGGTATCCAGAATATCATTGGATACAATATTCACATCCACATGCAATGGAGTGGTTTCGTACTGGTCTTTCAGGTTCAGTGACACAAATGTATTGGTATCTTTGATACGATATACAAAATTGCTTCGTCCCTGAATCATTCCTTGATTTACCAATTTCTGGAATGGTTCTTCCTTGATGCTTACGCCTAGGTCATGCAGGAACTTATTCCAAAAACGAGAATAAATCAAATGGCCGGTAGCATGTTCTGTACCACCTACATAGAGGTCTACATTCTGCCAGTAGTGATCTGCCTTTTCTGATACCAGTGCTTGGTTGTTATGTGGGTCCATATAGCGCAGATAGTATGCGGATGAACCGGCAAAGCCCGGCATGGTATTCAGTTCAAGTGGGAATACATGGACATGGTCAATTAACGTATTTTCCACTACTTCGCCTTTTTCTACATCCCAAGCCCACTTGGTGGCATGTCCCAATGGAGGTTCGCCTGTTTCAGTCGGCAGGAATTTAGCCACTTCGGGAAGTTCAAGTGGCAATTTAGAGGAATCAATCATATAAGGCATACCATCTTTGTAATATACGGGGAACGGTTCGCCCCAATAACGCTGGCGTGAGAAGATGGCGTCACGAAGACGATAGTTCACTTTCACACGTCCCAGGTTGTGGGCTTTCACATATTCTTTGGTAGCTGCGATAGCTTCTTTGATGGTCAGTCCGTTCAAAGAAAGGTCACAGTAAGGAGTGACATCCTTGCGGGGTGAGTTGCAAACAATACCTTCTTTGGCATCGAAACTTTCTTCACTTACATCACAACCTTCTACCAACGGAACGATAGGCAGGTTGAAATGCTTTGCAAAAGCGTAGTCACGGCTGTCGTGAGCAGGAACCGCCATGATAGCACCTGTACCATAACCTGCCAATACATAATCGCTGATCCATACGGGAACAGCATCGCCGGTAAACGGATTGACAGCGTATGAGCCACTAAATACACCGGTCACACGGCGGTCGGCGATACGTTCACGTTCTGTACGTTTCTTGGTACGGTCTAGATAGGCTTCTACTTCTGCTTTCTGTGCTTCGGTGGTAAGTTGGGGAACCAGTTCACTTTCCGGAGCCAATACCATGAAGGTTACGCCGAACATGGTATCTGCACGGGTAGTAAAGATGGTGAATTCAATATCGCTGTCTTTCACTTTGAATTGTACTTCCGTACCTTCCGAGCGTCCGATCCAGTTACGTTGTGTTTCCTTCAGTGAATCAGTCCAGTCCACGGTGTCTAGCCCGTTCAGCAGCCGCTGTGCATAAGCTGAAACACGTAAACACCACTGACGCATCTTTTTCTGTACCACAGGGAAACCTCCACGTTCTGAAACTCCGTCTACTACTTCATCATTGGCAAGAACAGTTCCCAATTGCGGACACCAGTTCACCATTGTTTCGCCCAGATAAGCGATACGGTAGTTCATCAGGATTTCCTGTTTTTCTTTTTCGCTTTTGGCATTCCATTCTTCAGCGGTGAAATGTAGTTCTTCGCTACAAGCGGCGTTTAATTCTTCGTTGCCATATTTAGAAAATGCTTCCGCCAGTTCGCTGATGGGACGTGCCTGCTGTTTGTCATTGCAATAATAGCTATTGAACATCTGCTGGAAAGCCCATTGAGTCCAATGGTAATAACCGGGCTCACAAGTACGTACTTCACGGTCCCAATCAAAAGAGAAACCGATTTTATCCAACTGTTCACGGTAGCGGTTGATATTGTTCACAGTGGTGATGGCAGGGTGTTGTCCGGTCTGGATAGCATATTGTTCTGCAGGAAGTCCGTATGCGTCATATCCCATCGGGTTCAGCACGTTGAAACCTTGCAAACGTTTATAACGGGCATAAATATCACTAGCAATGTATCCTAGCGGGTGTCCTACGTGTAAGCCTGCTCCCGATGGATAGGGGAACATGTTTAATACGTAGAATTTCTTTTTGCTTTCGTCTTCGGTTACTTGATAGGTATGGTTCTCTACCCATCTTTGTTGCCATTTCTTTTCAATCTCTCTGAAATTGTATTCCATGATCTATTTTTGTTATTTAATATCTTTGTTATTAAGTGGTTGCAAAGATAATGAAAGTCGTGGAGATATATGGAAAGAACAGAAAATAAAAAACTTTTTTATCATGTATATATATTTGTTTTTATTTACATTTTTGGGAGTAGTACACATTAGGTATACACCTTACAAAATTTATTGTATTTATTTATACAAATAGCAGTTGTAAGATATACGATGATAAGATTGTAAGATTTATAATCTTTCGAGGATAAGATTATAGAACTTACAAGTATATTATTTAGATATTTAAGGTATAGGTGTATTATTTTTCCTGTTTCAATACGAATTCCTTGCTAAAATCATCTACCAAACAATTAATTTCCATAACTTTGTTTCCATCAATACATCTAATAGCTATGAAGTACTTTTTCCTCTTCTTACTTTTATTTTTAGGTAAATACTCTGTTTGTGCGCAGCATATGATATCTAAGCAGCTTCCTTTTTTCTATCAACTTTCGTCCAATGAGATTTTTGATATCTATCAGGATAAAGAAGGATATTTGTGGATAGGAACCACTAATGGGCTGGCACGGTATGATGGTTTTCGTTTGCAGCCTTTCCGGGCTGATTATAAGAACCTGAATTTGCTCACTAATAACTCAATTTCAAATATAATGGATAATGATCACTATGTGTGGATCGGTACGTGGAAAGGATTAAATCTTTATGATAAACAAACCTGTAAAATAACTCCTTTTCCGGATGCGAGATTGTTGGATAAGGGGATTAATTATATGGCAGCAGATAAAGAAGACAATATTTGGATAGGAGCCGGTAATACAATATACAGATGTAATTCTACGGCTTCTATTGTGAAGGAATATGATATTTTCGGCTCACAACAGAATAGGCATGCCATTAATTTTGTTTATCAGGATAGAGAGGGAAATATGTGGGCGCTTACGGGAGGAGGCTTGTTCAGATATGATGAAAAGGCAGATTCTTTTGTTACTTATCCTCCATTAGGCAAGAATAATGCACCTTATACTATGTGTCAAGACCAATCGGGCAATTATTGGATTGGTACGTGGGGTGAAGGACTATGGCAGTTCTTTCCAAAGAAAGAAGGGGAAGAATGTTATAAAAGGCATCATATTATCAATTCCAGAAGTGGGGAAACGGAACCGATCTTTTATAGTATGACGCAAGATAATACATTCGGCTACTTGTGGCTATTGTCTTATAATGAACTTTACGCCTTGCAATATACCGAAGAGGGTACATTGGTATCTGTGGATATACATGATTTGGTAGATACACACATGATGTACACTAAAATCATGAAAGACAGAGAAGGGAATCTGTGGCTGGGGTCTTATGATATGGCATATACTATTTTCTTTGATAATTCGAAGATTGATAATTATCCTTTGCCGCAACTTAAAAAACACATGGGTTGGGATGCGAATATCTTGAATCTTTGCTTGGATAAAAATGATGTAATGTGGGTCAATCAGGATAGATACGGGCTTTGCCTGTATGATTTGTCACAAGATCTATTTGCAGATAATAGTGGTAATAATTTGTCAAATCCGGGCGAAGTAAGCATTATTGTGAAATCCAAGCTTAAGGAAGGAGTATGGATCAGTCCCAGATATGGTGCACGGGTAATGAGAATGACTCATCAGGGTATGAAGATACAGTTGGAAGAGGATATTGATTTGGAAAAACAAATCTATAATCCGGGAAATATCAGGGACTTGGTTGAAGATAATAAAGGTAGTTTATGGATTTTTAGCCAGTCGGGGCTTTATGTAAAGCGTCCTGATAATTCTATTTTACTTGCAGCAAGTTCTGATTTTCCAGAGATGTCTTCCTTGACAAGTGATAGGGAAGGTAACATATGGGGAGTGTCTACTGATAAAAAGGTGTACAGGTTAAGCTGTATTGATAGGAATATATCTTATGAATTAAAAGCTTGTATTCCAGTTCTTTCAGGACAGGAAAATGTAAATCATGCCTGTATAGATAGGGAGGGTTGCTTATGGTTGGTTTCTTCTTTAGGGAGAATATTCAAATCGGATACGAATAAAGAGGCATTTGAAAATATGGCTTTGGATAATCAGATAGATGATTGCTCTGTGTTGGGGTTACTTGCTGATGAAAACAATGTGTGGATTATAACTAACAAAAAGGTGCTTCAATATAATATTTATCAGAAGGTATGTATGAATTATGCCACTTCGGATGGGAATATATGGGTTGATGTATTCAGGTATAGAGCGATAAGCAGGGACAGACAAGGAGGGCTGTATGTAGGTGGGCATCGTGGTTTTATACATATTCAGTCTGGTAGTGTCTCATTGGCGGATAAAATACAGTTTTCTCCTGTCGTTACGGATGTAAAAATTGAAAATAAAAGTATATTCTTTGCTGAAGATGAATCACTTCATACCATCAACCGGATTTCTTTGGCCCCCAATTCCAGAAATATAGAAATATTTTTTCATCGCTTATCTATTCATTGAATTCCAAGGTAGAGATGGCTTATAAATTGGATGGAGTAGATAAGGATTGGGTATATCTGTCCTATGATAAGAATTCTGCTTTTTATAATCAGTTAAAGAAAGGTACTTATTCATTCTGGTTAAAATGGAAATATGGACAAGGAAAATGGACGGAAGGCAAAGTTGTATTGGCTATTGTCCAGACTCCGGCTTTTTATGAAACTTGGTTGGCATATATGGTTTACCTTGTTTTGATTGTACTTGCTGTCTATCTGTCTTTTCATACTTATGCGCAGCGTATTAAAATCAAAAATGAAGTGAAACTAAAAGAAGAGCTGGCACGGACAAAATTGAACTATTTTACAAATATCTCTCATGAATTACTAACTCCGCTGACAGTCATTTCTTGTATTACTGACCATTTGGAACAAAAAGTTCCTGCTATCCGACAACAGTCTGTAATACTGAAATCCAATGCCGACAAACTGAAACGGTTAATACAGCAGATTTTGGACTTTAGAAAGATGGATGTGGGAAAAATGAATCTGAATGTGTCCGAAGGAAATATCAGTGAGTTTATACAGAATATTTGCAAGACGAATTTTCTTCCTCTTGCTCAAAAGAAAGGCATAATTTTAGAGATTGACGTAGAACCATTGGAAATTAAAGGTTATCTGGATTTTGATAAGTTAGACAAAATAATATATAACCTGTTATCGAATGCCGTAAAATACACTCCCGAATATAAATGTATCAAAGTAAACGTATACCTTATAAATAAGGAAGGAAATAAGGTCTTGGTTATCAAAATAAAGGATGAGGGAATAGGTATCTCACCTAAAGAAATCAATCATATTTTTACTCATTTTTATAGTAGTAAGAAACAGGTGGGAATAGAATCAAACGGTATCGGGCTTTCTTTGACGAAAGAGCTGGTGAATCTTCATCATGGAACTATCACAGTAGACAGTGAATTAGGTAAAGGAACCTGTTTTACGGTAGAACTTCCCATTGACAGAACGGGGTATAAGCATGATGAAATAGTGGATGAGATGGAAGGTGTGGCAATGGATATCACCGAATGTGCAATTGTAGCAGAAGATGACGTTTCATCCGATGGAGCTACGGATAAATCTACCCTTCTGTTGATAGATGATAATGCAGAATTACTCTATATCATGAAAGAGATGTTTAAGGAAAAGTATAGTGTATGGACTGCGGCAGACGGACAGCAAGCTTGGGATAAATTAAGCAATCATGAAGTGGATATGATTATTTGTGATGTAATGTTGCCTGATATCAATGGTTGGGAGCTTTGCACTCGTATTAAGTCGGATTTGCGTTTTAATCATATTCCGGTGGTCATACTTACTGCGAAGAACGGCATTGATGACCGGATAGCCAGTTATGATGCCGGAGCGGATGGTTATATTGCAAAGCCATTTGAAATGAAAGTACTTTTTGCCCGTGTGGATAATCTTATCAGATCGTTTAAGATGCGTCAGGCGGCTTTTCGTAAAGAAGAAGACGTCAATTTGGAAACTTTAGCTTATCCGTCTGCCGACAAGTTGTTTCTGCAGTCTATAATTGAAAGCATAGAACAACATCTGGAAGAGTCTGAATTTGATTTGGAAAGACTTTCCGAAGAAATGAACATGTCCAAATCTACTTTATACCGTAAAATAAAATCTATGACCGGATTGACACCTTTGGACTTTGTACGCAATATAAAGATGAAGCGTGCCTGTATGATGTTGCTTGCGCGTACTCAGACCATATCTGAAGTGGCATACGCTGTAGGTTTCAGTAATCCTAAGTATTTTACGAAATGTTTTAAAGAGGAATTTGGCGTGACGCCTACCGAGTATCAGCAGTCACATATCAAGGCCTGATAAAAGAAAGAGGGGATAAATTTCTGTCATTAGGGTATTGAAACGTTTCATGAAAGGATTTTATACCTTCTGTAAAGGAAAGTGATGGCTTGGAAATAGCCATAAGCAACCATAACCATTTAGAATAAAGTCGCTGTATTTCAGTGACTTTTCTATTTTAACGGTTTCCAATCCGTATTTGGAGATAACGGTTTTTATCCATATTTTTCTATCATATTTCTACCACGACAGAAATTCACGGTTAACCCGAATGTCACAGTGACGCATTAGTTGACGTGTGTTGACAGTGGTTTACATGTGTTGACAAAAATCGGGAGAAATAAGGCGAAATTACCGCCAATATAAACGAGAAAATATGGAAGTAAGAAAGATTTGTCAATGGTGCGGAAAGCCATTCATAGCTCAAAAAACAACGACCTGTTATTGTAGCCATCAGTGTTCCAATCTTGGCTACAAGGAGCGCATCCGGGAACGTAAGCGACAGTTGAAACGGTCGCAAGAATTATTGCAACCTCGACAAGCCGCCGAGGGGCAGGATTTCTTCTCTTTTGCCCAAGCAGCAAAGTTAATAGGCGTAACCAGACAGTACATATATAAATTGGTAAAGGAATCCAAACTTCGGGCTTCACGCATCAGCGGCAAGAAGTCACTCATCCGCCGTGCTGACATTGAACTGATGATGAAAACCAAACCTTACGAGCGTGTCGTGCCCAAAGAGGACTTCGACATCTCTGAGTATTGCACAGCCGAAGAGATTGCAGAAAAATACAAAGTCAACGCTAAATGGGTGTGGACTTACACAAGGCAACATAAAGTGCCGAAAGTGAGAATCCGCCAGTTCAACTATTACAGCAAGAAACATATCGATGCCGCCTTTGCCAAATACGAGGTGGATTCCGACCTTACTGAATGGTACACACCGGAAGAGATTCAAGAGAAGTACGGCATGACACGTGTCGCCATCCGTTCGCAGGTGTATCGGAACAACATTCCATCCAAGAAGGAGCATGGGCAGATATTCTACTCCAAGCTCCACTTCGACCTCTCAAAGAGTTCCGAACAGGAGAGCAAGGCGGAATACTATACCGTCAAGGAGGCAATGGAGAAATTCAAGCTCTCTCGTGATTCGGTTTACGGTATTCTGCAATTCCATCAGATCAACCGTGAGAAGAACGGACGGTTCGTCAGATTCCTGAAAGTGGAGTTTGACCGGGTAATGGGTGTCCGCAAATAGTCTAATTTATGACTATCCGTAAATTATTCAAAAATTAATCCCTGCTGTAGGTAATCTGCATGATTACATTATAGAGTTTCGCCGACGAATTAATAATAACCATAAAAATATAACATTATGCATGAATGCAAGACCGTGACATTAAGGACACGTCCGCTAAAAGGCAGGATGATGTCTTTCTATCTGGATTATTATCCGGGGTATCGAGACAAAGAGACAATGAAAGTTATCCGTCATGAATCGCTTGGTATTTATATCTATGCCAATCCGAGAAACAAACGTGAACAGAATTTCAACGAGGTAATGACCGAGAAAGCCGAAGCCATCCGTTGCCGCAGGTTCGAGTCGGTAGTCAATGAACGGTATGACTTCTTTGACAAGTACAAACTCAAGGCAGACTTTCTGGAGTATTATCGCAAGCAGCTCCGTAAGCATGACCAGAAATGGGAGTTTGTCTATCTGCATTTCAGTAACTTCGTACATGGTAAATGCACCTTTGAAGAGATTGACATCGACCTCTGTAACAAGTTTCGGGAATATCTGCTGAGTGCCAAGAAGCTAAGGCGTAACGGACGTATCACACGGAACTCCGCATCAGGATACTGGTCTACTTTCAGAGGTTTCCTGAAAATACTCTATCGTAATGGGATGATAAAGACCAATGTCAATGATTTCTTGGAAAAGATAGAGACAGAAGATGTAATGAAAGAGGCCCTGTCAGTTGAGGAATTGTACAAATTGGCTGAGACACCTTGCAAGAAACCTATTCTGAAAACGGCATCGCTGTTTTCCTGTATGACCAGCTTGCGCATCAGTGACATTCTCTCGCTATGTTGGGAAGACATCGTGGACTATTCTGCCGGTGGGAAATGTGTACACATCATTACGCAAAAGAACAAGGCGGAAGACATCATTCCCATCAGTGAAGAAGCTTTGGGATTGATTGGCTATAATTCTGAAAAGAAAGGTTTGGTATTCAAGGGGCTTATGCGCAGTTGGACGCAAATACCGATGAAAGAATGGATTCGTTCTGCCGGAATTACCAAGAACATAACATTTCACTCGTATCGTAGAACATTTGCGACGCTACAAGCAGCTGCCGGGACGGACATCCGCACCATACAGAGCATCATGGCACACAAGAGTATCACCACCACTCAAAGGTATATCAAAGTCGTGGATGCCAACAAACGTGAAGCCAGCAAGAAAATCACCCTGACACGGCAAGACTGACAGCTGCTTTGTCCTCGATTTCTGCAGTCAGAGTATGATTTTTCACCCAAAATCATACTCTAACCGTTATTTTTTACAAATATTGAGCGATTCGTCATCACTAATTATATATATCTGGAATATAGCACATAACTTTGCCATATAACCATTTCAAATACTTGCAGCAGATGACAAATAATACTCAAATTCGGACCAAGAGGATAAGTTTTATTCTTGCATTATTGGTAATTGCCTATGTGGCAGTAGACACTTACCTACTCACTTATCACCAAATCAATACCACAACAATAACAACTCCAGTTATAATAGGCCTTGTGGTTACAATTATATTGTGCGGTCTCCTGCAACGATTTTTCTACACTTGGCTAACGAAGAATCCTATCAACTTCTCTTTGGGCGAGCTATTTACGCCTATTGTAGAATCAGAGAACGCCATAGAATCTATGGATGCTACTGAAATACTGCCCATCGAGCAACCGATGGGTTTGGCTGAACAGGAGTGTCCTCCGTCCCAACAGTCAAATCAAAATACTGTAAACTCTGATTGTCCGCAAGATTCTCATTTGAATAAATATGATTCCATATTAGTGGAACTCAAAAAGAAAGAGATTGAAAGGCAAGCGGAAATCATGGATGCGATTCGGGAATATGTAACCGTCAAGACTGCCCCCTATCTCTCCAAAGAGGATATTGCCACCCTCATTTCCAATATAGAGTATATGGCTTACGATCAACCTGAGTCATATAAACCGATTCGTTCCAATATAGACAATCCGCTGAGGTCGCCTGGACTTCGCCATTTGGCATGGAATGTCGGTGAACGCTTGGGAGTACCCTTGGCGAAAAGAGCCGTTTTTATCAAAGAATCATTTCCATACGAACTCGTAAACGCGACCCTTGAATATCTTAAACTTAATTTACGGGATAATGTTCCAAGCCAGATTCCCATTGATGTACCAGATAAAGGCGACTATCGCTTCCATTTAGATGTAGATAATGATGACTCGCAATAAAAAAAGTATGCAGACGAAATAATTAATCCGGTCTGTATTGTTCTGCAAGGTTTCATTGAGTTGGTTCGCAGCATGTTAAACGATTAAAATAGTCATAATATGGAAAAAGACCAACTGACATTCAACGACCTACCGAATGTGGTAGGCGAACTATGCGACAGAATCGCAAGTATGGAAAACCTGCTTACGGAGAAACTTTCCAAGCAGTACGAAACCAAAGAGAACACGCACGTCCCCATGACCGTACAGGAGGCTTGCAACTATCTTAAAATGCCGTTGTCGACCTTTTATTACAAGGTCAAGAAAGACGATATTCCGGTTATAAAACAGGGAAAGCATCTCTACATCTATCGTGACGAACTGGATAGATGGCTGGAATCTTCCCGGAAGAATCCGGCTCCGCAAAGTTTCGAGGACGAGAATGAGTCTTTGCTCGCCTCCCATCGCCGTAAACCGAACCCTAAAAACTGGTAGCGATGGAAAAGACAGACACTATTATTCTTTCTCCTGAAGAATTGGCCGCTTACATGGCGGAGTCTACAATAAGCGTAACGAGTACATACGAACACTCCCCGGTGGTTCTGATGGTGGACGATACCATTATCGGAACATTGGGAAACTTCAGTGCTTCCATCGGAAAAGCCAAAAGCAAGAAAACTTTCAACGTTTCAGCCATTGTCGCATCGGCATTGAATAACAGCACCGTACTTCATTACCGGTCTACATTTCCCGAAAATAAGCGGAAAATTCTATACATAGACACAGAGCAGGGGCGGTATCATTGCCAACAGGTATTGAAACGCATATTACGTTTGGCCGACTTGCCGGAATACAAGAATCCGGATAATCTGATTATGCTGGCTCTGCGCAAGTTTTCCCCTAAACTACGTCTGGCGATAGTCGAACAGGCCATTGGCATAATACCGGATTTGGGATTGGTCATCATAGATGGCATTCGTGATTTCCTTTACGACATCAATTCCTCCAGCGAATCCACCGACATCATCTCCAAATTCATGCAGTGGACGGATGACAGGCAAATCCATATCCATACCGTCTTGCATCAGAACAAGAATGATGAACATGCCCGTGGTCACATCGGCACGGAACTAAACAATAAAGCGGAAACCATCATGCAGGTCGAAGTGGACAAAGAGGACAAAGCTGTAAGCGTGGTCGAAGCCGTCCATATCCGTGACCGTGAGTTTGAGCCTTTCGCCTTCCGCATAAACGAGGAAGCCATGCCCGAACCGGTAGAGTCCTATCTGCCCAAAGAGAAGAAGACCGGACGACCAACCAAAGGACCGTTCGATCCGGACAAGGAGATTCCAAAGAATGTACATCGTCCAGCATTGGATACCGTTTTTGCCAATGGCAACATCAGCAATTACGATGATTATATAGAACGCTTGAAAGAGGGTTACGGATTGCAGGGTATAAAACTCGGTTATAACAAGGCGGTAAAGGTCGCAACATTGCTCAGCGACGAACGAATGGTTATAAAAGAAGGGAAAGATTATGCCTTCAATCCAGAATACCATTATTGAGTTCAACTTTACTTTATTGTCGGGGCGTATACATAAGAATAAAGTAAAGTCGGCAGGAAGACATCATGTGAGATATTCATATTCTCCCCTCTTTTAGAGGCTCATTTCATTCTATGTTTCCTATCCGAGTGCCAGTTCACTATACGCATCCGATATGGCTTGCCGTGAAGCATCAACAGGTAACTGTTACGAGATATGCCAAGGTATAACCTCACTGCGTTACGGTTGTACATTGGCGCTCTCGCCTGCTCAGTTCCCTCGCCGGTGCGGTACTCGCAAGCTCGCACCTATTCAACCATTATAAAACGATTCAAATGAAAGAAGATATTGAAAATACATCGGACTCCTCGAAAGAAACCAGAAGTGTCTTTATCGGAGCTAAAGTCACTCCTACTCAGAAGGAGCATATAAAATCACTGGCCGGGCAATGCAGCATGACCGTAAGTGACTACATATTATCACGTGCGTATAACTTCAAGCCCAAAGCAAGGCTTACGAAAGAAGAAGCTGCTCTGTTGCAGAATCTGGACGATTGTCGGTCAGACCTCATAAAATACACATCCGCCCTACACGGAATGTCCACAAAGCAGCGCATGGCAATGTTCAATCAGATTCCGTTCATGGTCGGCTGGCTCAAGGAACTTGGCAATGTGGCCGAAAATGTCTGCCAGTTCCTGAATGCAGTAAAAGAGAAGAATAAAATTCCGTCTAACCCAAAATCCGAAGAAGAATGATTGCGAAAGCCAAAGCCATATCGCACGGTATAAACGACATCCGTTACATTACCGGCGAATCACAGCACAAAAAACATCCGGAGAAGATTTATCGGGTATTGGACAACCTATTGCCCTCAGAACCGGACGCTATGGGGATATGGAACTCCATGCAATTGACCCTATCCCAGCATCGACCGATAAAGAACTCCGTTATCAGAATCGAGCTGAGTCCTTCGCCCGAACATACCCAGTTCTATGACATAGAGGACTGGCAAAAGCTCTGGCACGACTTTGCTGAGGAGTTCGACAAACAAGTGATTATCGGCAAGGACGGAAAAGTCCGTTCTTGCCAAACCAATTTGGCTAATAGCAAATACTCGGTTTGGCTGCATACGGAATCTAAAGGCGAAGTCCCCCATCTCCACGCTGCGATTTGCCGTTTGGATGAAAATGGCAATATCAACAATGACCACAACATTCATCTTCGAGCACAACGTGCAGCCGAGCGAGTGGCAAAGAAACGTGGCTGGACGACTGCAGCACAAATCCGAAATCTCAACATTCCACAAGTAAATCGGGACTGCATGGAGGTGCTGAAAGCAATGCCATTGTGGTCATGGGATGACTACAAGAATGCTCTTATACGGAAAGGTTATACCGTCCATGAAAGGGAGGACAAGAAAGGTCTTCTCCGTGGATATGCTCTCATGAATGGAAACACCAAATACAAGGCTTCAGAATTGGGAATCGGCAGGAACCTGATGGTCTCGAAACTTCCTGCAACATGGAAGAGACTGCACCATCAGCCAACTTCCGTCATTAGAAATAATACTTCCCAAACCGTTCAACAGGTAGCGACACATAAGGTTGCCCCTATTGACTATACCCAATATCTCACATATAGTCAGGATATGATTTCCTATGTCCTCAGTCATGAAGGCAAGGATTACAAATTCTATATCCCAGAAAAAGTACTTGACTGTTTCAATGACGAATTTGATTACAGGTTTATTGCCAACTGTCAGGAACTTACCGATATGGCTGTAGCTATATTTGTCGGACTGATAAATACCCCCAATGTAACAACCGGTGGAGGTGGTGAAGGTTCGCAAAGCGAGCTTCCGTGGAGAGACAAGGACGAAGACGATTTGCAATGGGCTCGCAGATGCGCTCGTGCTGTCAGCCATTCGTTAGGAAAGAAAACGAAAACAGGATTAAAACGATAAGCCTATGAAAAAGAAATTCGATTTTTCCGCTGAGATGAGTGAAGCAGAATCCATAAAAACCACTCCCAAGAATGAATATCTGGAGAAAGAAAAGCGGCTACTCAAAGTGAATGTAAAGGAACTTGCCAGCCTGAATGACAACGTGCATTACATGATTACAAATCTGGTAAATTTCTATACATCCTTTGTAATATATTCAAAATCAGCACTATACAAAACCCATATTGCTTTTAAGGAACAAATTAGAAACAAAACTGTCTTTTTTTATAATTCTGTGTTTTTTTCTTTTCATTTGATTTCATTCTTTGCACTTGGTAACATTTGAGTGTCTCAACAAGTAGACTTCTGGCTCAAATATCCCCTTGCAAAATCGTCTGACTTTCCCAATATCTAATTTTGCAGCCAAAAGAAAAAACACATTATATGGTTCAATGGCGACAGGATAATGCAAAGATACAATTTTTCATCAATAGGCAGTCACATTTTCCTGCCTAAATACAGTTTAGTTTAATTTAGCCTATATATAGAGCTAATAAACCAAACTAAACTGAA
>ERZ773224.3345-NODE-3345-length-14411-cov-7.772778_pt1 | contig 14411 bp, 14 predicted proteins | sample MGYA00580526_ERZ773224 | MGnify/ENA primary metagenome ERZ773224 (study PRJEB29015, sample SAMEA2737743) | human gut metagenome | biome: human gut; feature: human-associated habitat; material: faeces | place: China | collected 2012 ... | reverse complement strand
ATATATTTTTCTGCACGATCGTGGTTGCCCTTTACGGACAACCCGATTTTTTTATTGAAATCACGCTGACAGAGCTTGAATTTACTGAAAAGAAAATAGATAATATAGTTTTTAACGATATTGGCGTATTCGGATACATCGTAGTATTCAGATAATTCTTCCAGTACAGCATTACAGCTTCCGTCACATAAAGCGTCTGCATTGCACAGCCTGTTGCTTAGTTCCATAATTTCATTCAGCTCACGCTTTACTTTCATAAGGCGGTTAATATCCTTGACGAAATTCCCAAGTTTGTTGCTGTGCCGCATAAGTCCTTTCGGAGCTTTTCGGGGACAGCCATTGTACGCCCAAGCTTTAATATCCGCAGGAGAGCCGACAATATATGTTTCCGTATCTTCCGTAAAATCAACGATAATGCCCACCGAAGCAATTTCCCCGCAACACTCAAACAGATCTATCATAACAAATACGCCCCTTTCATAGAAAATCAAACGAATTCGGTCAATAAAATTTTATGTATTTATTATATCTCATTTTGCACGTTTCGTCAATACAAAGTACGGAATTATCTGCATTGATACAATATTTGCACGCATAAGTGTAATGAGTTTTATGAAACATAAATAATACGGGCAAAAGGGCGATTTTCGGAATTTTTGATATATAATTGGAGCAAGCTCAAAGGAAAATTCCAAGAGCCGAGAAAAAGAAAACGGAGGTGCTGTGAATGAACAGCAGAGAAACATTGCCGATGATGTTATCGGCAAATGACATTCAGACAATGGGCTTCACGAGGACGATGGCGTACAATATCCTTAACCGTAATGATGTGCCTGTTGTGAAGATCGGCAGTCGGAAGTTTATTCAGAGAGATAAGTTTTTCGACTGGCTGGACAGCAGAGAGAAAAGCAAGATCACTGATGCTGACGGGAGGGCAGACAGATGAATGATGAAGTAAAGACCATAACGGCAAATGAGCATACTGCCGAAAAAATTATCAAGCCCAAGCGTACCGATACTGAAAAGCTTCGGGAATGTTACGAAAAGCGCAACAAGCTTCAAGAGCAGAAAACCGCCCACAAGAATAAGGGGCAGGCAATCGACAAAAGCATTTCGGAGAATAATGCTAAAATCGCAGAGCTTGAAAGCAAAGAGCTTTTGAAGATTTGCAGAGAGAAGAAAATCTCTGCGCAGGAGCTTATTGCATTTCTCAATGAAATCCCTAACAGCAATGCTCTTAAAATTCTGAAAAATCGGATTATCAGCAGGCATCAGAATCAGTCTGGTCAGATGAAGTTTGGCGATAGCTGATTGACCGAATGCGAGGTGATTTGAATTTGAACGAATCCGCAGAAATTCCAATGACGATAAGAGAATACGCCGAGAAAATGCACGTTTCCCGACAGTCGGTAAATTCAAAGATAAAACGTCATTCGGAAAAACTTAAAAGTCACATTTTCATAATAAACGGCAGAAAAGTGCTTGATGAGTTTGCACAGGATTTTCTGAAGCCCACAAAGGACAATGCTCTGCTCATAAGCAAAAATATCGAGTTGGAAAACACCCTCAATATCGTAAAATTTGAAAGCAGGGAGAACAAGAAGCTTGCCGACAGCAGGGAAAGGAAGATAGCGAACCTCACTCACGAGCTTGAAACAAAGAACAGGCTTTTTGAGGAATATGTGGGCATTATGAAGAAAATGGAGCAGTGCATAATTGAGAAAAATACTCTCATTTCCGAAAAGGATAAACGCATATCCGAGCTTACAGACAAGGTATCTGCTTTCGATAATTTTGCGGAAAGGCTTGATATGCTGTTTGCTGTTTTTGAGGATAATGCAAATATAGGAATAGTTCAGAAAGTCGCATCGGGACTGTTCGGCAGGAAGTAAAGGCATTGCATGAACGGTGTTTACAAAGGGGTACGGGTAGATTAGCACAAGCACAGAAAAAGACCGCCTTTTTTCTGCCTGAACGGTGCAGGCAGCTTGTTAGGGGCTTATGCCCCTAAGACCCCGATAAATGATAAAAATAGAAAAATGATAGGAAGTGATATTTCTGAAAAGAACAATAAGAAAAAATATATTTTTCGGCAAGGACGAATGGACTGTTGTCTGCAAACGTGCGAAATTTCTGAAAATGAAGCCTGCGGCTTTTATCAGAAATATGTCGGTTCATCAGATGTGGAAAGACTATCGTGCGGAAGATCTGTGCCTTCCGTTCAAAAAGGTGAATCACATCGGAACCGATCTGGATATGATCATCAAGACTGCCGAAAAAACAAACTCCGAACATCTTGAAAAGCTGAAAGAGCTGAAAAAGCGTTTTGAGAATTGCAGACGCATTCTGAATCGTTACTATTATCAGCTTCTGAACATTGACTGACAAGGAGGTGATTTCACAAAATGAGCAGAACCAAAAGAACGATCCGCAAGGAGGTCAAGTACAATTCCGATGAATGGGACAAGATGATCTTCCTTTCAAAGAAAAGCGGAAAGAATCATGCTGCTTACATAAGGGAAAAAGCTGTCAGCGGAAAAATTATGCGTTTGGATCTGGAAAGTATGCTTATGAACGCTTCCTATGATGATAATTCAGCCTGCATTGATATCAACAGCGTTGCGAAAAATGTCAATACCGAAAAAGCCGTTTATCTCAAAGATGTGGAAGAAGCCGAAAAGGACATAGAGCTTTTGGAGGATTATGTGCATAATCAGCTCAGAACGCCTGTCTTTAAGGAAGTGACGGAAGCGTGGCTGTAATAAAACACATTTCATCAATAAAGGCATCGCCGCTTGCACTTCTGAAATATGTTGTGGGAGAAACAAAAGATAAAAAAGCAGAATTGGTCAAGGGGCTGAATTGTTCCGAAGACCCATACTCCGCATACCTTGAAATGGCTCTTTGCTATGACAGCTATTCGGGACAGAAATTTTCTCAAAGAGCTGTGGGAAGCGGAAAGCAGAAGATAAAAATGCATCATTATGTAATGTCATTCAGAAAAGGCGAGGTCACTCCGGAGGAAGCTCTGTATGTTGGAGAGGAATGGGCAAGGAATGTTTTTGGGTACAGTATGCAGATATTGATGGGAACGCACACGGACACCGACCACATACACGTCTATTTTGCAGTAAATGCTTATGATATGAAAGGCAGACATTGGATAGAGAATCAAAAGACCTTGAAAGAGTGCAGGGATATTTCCGATAAGCTGATGAGAAAATACGGACTTCATGTTATAAAAGAACCGAAACGCAGCGGAAGTCTCACATATACTGAATGGCTTGCCCGAAAGAACAATACATCTTGGAAGCAGAAGCTATGTGACGATATTGACCGTATCGTACTTATGGAGAATGTCAAAAACATTGCCGATCTGGCAGGGCAGCTCATTTCCTGCGGATATGAAGTCAGACAGGGAAAATATTTATCGGTAAAGCCTGCCGAACTTAAAAGGAGCAGGGCTGTAAGGTCATTCAGACTTGGTGACGGCTATGGACTTGAAGAATTGCAGTACCGCATTGATAATAAAAATCAGGAAATGTCACTGGATAAGATTCTTACATATTCGGGCATACAGAGAGAATATGCAATATGCCTCAGACAGATGCAGATATCATTTTACCGCTGTCCCGAATTCTGTCATTCGGTAACATACAGCGAACTGCGGAGAACGGCAGAGCTGCTTTGTTATGTTCACGAAAACAAAATCCATACCAAGCAGGCGTTTGAAGATCACGTTAATAGGATCGCCGAAAAAGCCGATGCTGCTGTCGGACGGTACAATGAGATAGTGAAAAGGATAAAGGAAAAGGAGTTTATCCTTGAACATGGTGAACGCTATCTCGAACTTATTCATACCCAAGGCGGTTTAATGCCCAAGAATATAAGCGAGTTGGCATCACTGCGGCTATTGAAGGACAATAACATTTGTTCACAGGAAGATCTGTACAAAGTATCGCACGATTTGGAGCTGCTGAAATCGGAGCTTTCGCAAAGGCAGAGCGAGTACGAACAGGCGGCTGCAAACAAGAAAAACGTTACCGCACATTATACGACCTTTATACGTCAGCTTGAAACCGATTATGCTCATTACTGTAAGATGGGCAAAAAGGAGCTTGAGGAATATGAAGCAAGTCTGCCTAAGCCTGAACCTGTTCTTGATAAGAGGTTCGTTGAAGCCTGTGAAAATATCCCCAAATGGGCTGAAAAGGTCAATGCCAAGGCAGCCGAGAAAAAACATATCAGAGAACAGGAAAAGACGGCTCGGAGAAATCGGGATTCACACTGCCGTTGAACGTATTTAATTTACAGAACAAAAGAAAAATTGAAAGGAGCATTTTGCTTATGAAAGAAAGAATAATCGAGCGCACCATTAACGGCATCAAGGTTACTTCCTACATTCCCGAAAATGTAAGCGAGAGTGTTAAGAGGAACAGGATAAATCAGAACTATGATATTCTGAAACCTCACGAGAAGGAGATAAAGGAAGAGGACGAGAAAGAAACCAAGGTGAGCTAAAGAAAATGCCAACCGCTTGTGACAGAAGCGGTTGGCATATATCAGGCATTTTGAGTTTTGGGAACAAATTCAATTTTTAAATTCATATTCATTGCGGAAGCTATGCGCGTAAGTGTTTTGATAGAAGGATTTGCGTTACCGTTTTCAATTTTGCTGATGTCAGCCTGATCTATGCCGGTAAGCTCGGAAAGCTGTTTCTGGGTGAGGTTATCAGCATTGCGGCAGGCAATGAGCATTTTGGCAAGCTCATATTCGGGAGCAAGAGCTTCATACTCCTTGCGGAACTCGGCATCGGTTTCAAGACGTTTGTTTAATGTTTCTCTGAAATTTTTACTCATAACGATCACTCCTTGTTGCGTTCAAGATAATCTTTACGATATTTTTGGGCAAGTGCAATTTCATTATCGGGCGTTTTCTGTGTTTTCTTTACAAATCCGTTGGTTAAAATTATCTTCTTATTGACCACGAAGAAATACAGAACTCTTGTAATGTCGGAAGCCACCTTTGCACGAATCTCATATATTCCGTCTCCAAGCGGTTTGGAGTGAGGTTCACGAAGCTGATTTCCGAAAGTTTCAAGCAGATCAAGCTCACGAAACATTTTAGCCTGCATTTTTGAATCAAGAGACAGGATAAATTCTTCGGCAGGGAACGTACCGTCCTCTTTCTCATAGTATTCTACATCAAACAAGCTTTTACTCTCCTTTTACGATATGGTATATATCCCATATCTATATTATATACCTTAAAACTCGAAATGTCAAGAAATGATTTTGAAATCGTTGCTTTAAAGCGTTAAAATATGAAACCGAGTGTGTTATAATTATAGCAACAACGTATGATCGGCTTTCATATTATGGAGGTTGATTATTATGACAAGCAAATTTACAGCAATATATGTTCGCCGTTCCGTCAGCGATAAGGAAAAGGGAAATAATTCGCTTTCCATAGCTGCACAGAGAGAAGAATGTATCAGATATGTCGGAGAGGAGGCAAATTTCAAGGTTTACTGCGATGACGGAAAGTCTGGCAAGGACGTTCGTCACCGACCCGAATTTATGCAGATGATGTCCGATGCAAAGGACGGCTATATAGACAGGATAATCGTAAAAAAATATGACCGTTTCAGCCGTAATATGAGGGAATATCTCAATATCACGGACGAGCTGGACCGTTACGGAGTGGGAGTTGTTTCCCTTTCCGAGCCGTTCAACACGGAAACCAAAGAGGGCAGAATGATGCGAAACAATCTTCTGAACTTTGCGGAGTTCGAGCGTGAAACCATTGCGGCGAGAGTAAAGGACGCATACAGCACCAAAGCCGTTGAAACAGGCTTTTATCAGGGCGGCAAAATGTTTTTCGGTTTCCAATCAAGCAGACAGACCATAAACGGCAAGACAGGGTCGGTGCTTGTTCCATCGGAAGCGGCTCAGACTGTCATAGCTGCATACGAAGTTTACAAGGAATCGGGAACGTCCCTGCTTGATGTTGTAAACTACATAAAGGATAATGGGCTTCCCTCATCATCAACAGCAGGCAATTCGCCCGTAAACAGAAGTATGGATCGGAGCGAAATATCGAGAATACTTGAAAATCCGCTCTATGTTCGTGCCGATAAAAATGTGTATGAATATTTCCTGTAAAGAGGTTTTACGATGATAGATGATATTGATTCCTATGACGGTGTACACGGGCTTTTGTGGCATAAGAAGAACAGCGAGGACAGGTTTATCAAGGTGGGCTATCATGAGGGACTTGTTGATTCCGAAACATGGCTTGCGGTGCAGGACAAAAAATCCCACAATCATAAGATACCGAAATCGAGGGGCGAGCTTAAATCGTGGCTTGTAGGTCTTACCAAGTGCGGACACTGCGGAAAAGCCCTGCTTATTGCGTATTCATACAATGCGGACAAGACCAAACTCTGGAGATATTACAACTGCACGGGGCTTAAAACCATAAAAGGGTGCAGCCGTGAAACAGAACGTTTGAAGGTTCGTCCCGATGATGCAGAAAATGTTGTTCTGAACGCAATGCGTGAGCATATTGCCGAGTTTGAGGTTGCAAAGAACAGCAGAGAGAGCAGATCTTCGGAAGCTGAAAAGATAAAGGCAGAACTGCTTCGCATTGAAACAGATACCAAAAAGCTGATCGACAGGCTTGTTGATGCGGACGATGTTCTTTTCGGGTACATTCAGAACAAGATAAGCGAGCTTCATGCCAAGAAGAATGAATACGAAAAGCAGCTTCTTCTGATAGAACGCAGAGTGAAGAAAATCGATACCAAGCCACTGATAGAACCACTGAACAGATGGGACGAGCTTTCTGTGGAAGAAAAGAATGCTCTTGCAAAGGTAATGATAAACAGGGTCGATATTACCGATGAAGAGGGCATAAAAATTCATTTCAGTTTTTAATATTTGACCGTCGGAGAGTAGAATTTCTCCGACGGTGATTTTGAGGTAGTATAGTAGATAGCCTGTGGGTATGGGCACGCCTGTAATCACAGGATATCTACGGTCACAAATGCCGATTTTACGTTGTTTTTATTATTTATTTCTTAAACTCCCTTGGGCTGCACCCGTAAGCCTCCTTAAAAGCCTTGGAAAAATAGCTGTGGTCGTCAAAGCCGCAAAGACCGCAGATGGTGTTTATGGGGTCGGAGGTGTTCTGTATCATGTACGCCGCATTGCGCAGGCGGTAATTTTTCAGATACTCAAACGGGGACTGACCCGTTATGTTCCTGAAGCACCTGAGAACCTCGCTTTTGCTGATGAATGCAGCTGCTGCCATGTCGTCAAGAGTGATCTTTTCGGAGTAATGGTCGTGGATAAAAAGCAGTATGTCACGGAGCCTTGTCTCCTGGGCAATGCTGGCAGCAGGGTGCGCCGACATATTCTTTTCAGACAGATGGATAAGTATCCGGAAAAGCTCGGAAAGCTCGTTGCGGACGATAAGCTCGTGATTGGGCACTCTGATATTTTCCGTGTTCCAGATGTTTGTGAGCAGCCCCAGTATCTTTGAATAGCTGCCGTCCTTGGGGGTGAATATCAGCTCACGCAGTCCGCTGTTGCCCGTTATGGGCGCAACATATTTCCGATGGTAGATGCTGTCCTCTTTTCCGCCCACTATGGAACCATGCACCACAACAGAGCGGAACACGCTTTTTTGACCCGTCCCCGCTTTGAACATGGCGTGAAGAGTGTTGCTGTTGATAAAATAAATATCGCCTTTGTTCAGTATGTGCTTGTTTTTGCCGCATTCCATAAGCACGCTGCCCTCCACCGCAAAACCGAATTCAAGCTCCTCATGCCAGTGCCAGCTCACAAAATTGTCCGTAACATCGGCATGATACACGGCTATGGGGAACTCCGCATCTCCGTGAAGTCCCGATTCATCTGATTTGAATGGGGGATCCTGACCGCTGTCCCCGCTTTTCAGCACGCTGTAATCAACTATAGACATTTCTTTCACCGCCTGACGATATTTTCATAGTTTCGGACAATATATTTATATCATTTCATGTCACTTGATGTTATAATTATACTATAGATCAGGCGAACAGTCAACACAGGAATTTTATAGGAGGTACAGCAATGATACGATTTACTGAAGAAAACGGCGCACTTATTGCACGGTCGAGAAATGAAACTATCCGCATTGAGGGCTGGGGCAATAATGCTCTTCGTGTGAGGACCACCCTTCTGAAAAAGCTCCCCCGGGACGCTCATGCTCTTACCGAGAACGTGGCTCACAGCGCAAAAGTGACCATTGACGAGGGCAGCGAAACGGCTGAGATAGTGAACGGAAAGATCAAAGCCACTGTAAACGGCGTGGGCATTATTTGCTTTTACAAGGACAATGAGCTTATCCTGCAGGAATATTACAGCTATTATTACGGCTCTGTACGCAAGGAGGCTATCTGCTACAAGATAAGATCCCGTGAGTACAAGGGACTTGCCTCCGATGACTTTAAGATAACCGTCCGCTTCGAGTCCGACCCCAAGGAAAAGCTGTTCGGTATGGGTCAGTACCAGATGCCTATACTTGACCTTAAAGGCTCTGTTCTTCCCCTTGAGCAGAGAAATTCCCAGGTAAGTGTACCCTTTGTGGTATCAAACAAGGGCTACGGCATGCTCTGGAACAATCCCTCAACAGGCGAGGCGGCTTTCGGAACCAACATCACCAAGTGGATATCCGACGAAAGCGATATGGTGGATTACTGGATAACCGCCGACGATACTCCCGCTCAGATCGTGGCCAACTACACCGAATGTGTGGGCAGAGCGCCTGTTATGAGCAAGGATTATCTTGGCCTCTGGCAGTGCAAGCTCCGTTACCGCACTCCCGATGAGGTGCTTGAGGTCGCAAGAAAATACAAGGAGCTGGGCATCAGGCTTGACGTTATCGTTATCGACTTTTTCCACTGGCCGCATCAGGGTGACTGGAGATTTGACGAGAAATACTGGAGCAGGGACGCTGTAAAGGCAATGACCGATGAGCTTCATGCCATGGGAACAAAGGTCATGGTATCCGTATGGCCGTCTGTGGATAAGCGCAGCGAGAACTATTATGAAATGGAGCAGAAGGCGCTCATAAGCACCACCGATGTTGGTTCGGTGCAGACCTATGATTATGAGGGCGACTGCGGCACGGTTGACTTCTTCAATCCCGAAGCTCAGGAATTTGTATGGAGCAAGTGCAAGCAGAATTACCGTGACTGGGGCATCGACCTTTTCTGGCTGGACAACTCCGAGCCCGACAGCACCAAGTACGATTTTGAAAATTACCGCTACTATACCGGACGTGGCTCAAAGGTTGGCTGCGAATATCCCAAGAAGTATGTTGAGGCATTCTATAACGGACAGGAAGCCGAGGGCGACCATGAGGCAGTCAACCTCTGCCGTTCCGCATGGGTAGGAAGCCAGAAGTACAGGACACTTGTTTGGACAGGCGATGTTCAGTCAAACTTTGAATCCTTTAAGGATCAGGTCATTGCAGGTCAGAACATGGGCCTTGCGGGTATTCCCTGGTGGACCACCGACATCGGCGGCTTTATGACAGACAACTGGGACGACCCCGATTTCAGGGAACTTCTCATACGCTGGTATCAGTACGGCGTGTTCTGCCCTATCCTGCGCATGCACGGAAACCGTGGCCCCGACTGGGATATCCCCAAGCTTGATGACCGTGATTTCGGCGGCGGATATCTTTACACAGGCCACCCCAACGAGCTTTGGAGCTACGGTGAGGAAGCCTATGAGATAATGAAGAAGTGGCTGGATATACGTCTTTCCATGAAGGACTACATTGCAGGGCTTATGGAGGAGACCGCAAGAACAGGTGCGCCCGTTATCCGCACAATGTTCTTTGAGTTCCCCGACGATGAAAAGTGCTGGGAGCTTCCCGAGCAGTATATGTTCGGCAGCGATTATCTTGTTGCTCCCGTGCTTGAGCCGGGCGCAAGAGAGCGCAGTGTATATCTGCCAAAGGGTCAGTGGGAGAGCATCTCCGACAAGAAGATCTACAGCGGCGGTCAGACCGTCACCGTTCCCGCACCTCTGGATGTTATGCCTGTATTTAAGAAAATTGGATAATTTATTGATTGGTTATTATATAAAAATATCACTTAATTAAGGAACAGAACTTTCTCCGTCGAAATATCGGCGGAGAAGCTGTTTACATAATATATAAACTATAGATTGCATCTAAAAACCATAGTGCCTCAGATGCGAAGTCAGATTTTTTGTCAGATTGTATAGAAATTTCGCAATTATTGCAAAGCAAGAATTTGCATACATGTCGTATGTCAAGAAATTTATGTGCAAGATGACGGAAAATCTGCAAGCAGATGAGGTGCTAAGGCTTTTAGCCGGTGGTTTTTAGATGTGACCTATAATACTGCAATAAAGTAAAAAGTCTGTGCGAAAACAATAGAATTACCTTATACTGCTATTATTGAAAGGAACGTAAATATGAATTACAAAAAAACGCTGATAGCCTGTTACTTGGGATTTGTTACACAGGCAATAGCTGCAAATTTTGCACCGCTGCTGTTTCTTACTTTTCATAATAATTACAATATTTCTTTAGGAAAAATAGCGCTTATCTCATCTGTGTTTTTTACTACACAGCTTATTGTTGATATTTTGTGTGCACGTTTTGCAGATACTATAGGCTACAGAAATTGTGTTGTTGGTTCGCAGCTGCTTTCGGCGGTCGGACTTATCGGACTTGCTTTTCTTCCGCAGGTCACACCCGATCCGTTTGCAGGAATAATAATCAGTACAGTACTTTATGCCATAGGCAGCGGTCTTACGGAAGTGCTTGTAAGCCCTATCGTTGAGGCGTGCCCTTTTGAGCATAAGGAGGCGGCAATGAGCCTGCTCCACTCGTTTTACTGCTGGGGTGCAGTGGGAGTTATACTTCTTTCAACCCTGTTCTTTGCATTATTCGGGATAGAAAACTGGAGATGGCTCTCCTGCATCTGGGCAGTTATTCCACTGTGTAATGTGTTCAATTTTGCTGTATGTCCGATCGAGCATCCGACAGAGGACGGTAAGGGAATGAGTATTGGCAGTCTGCTTAAAGTTCCGCTGTTTTGGCTCTCCATTCTGCTTATGGTATGTGCAGGTGCATCGGAGCTTTCAATGGCACAATGGGCATCTGCGTTTGCAGAATCTGCACTGGGTCTTTCCAAATCAATGGGAGATATCGCAGGCCCGTGTATGTTCGCCGTTACAATGGGTATAAGCCGGTCATTGTACGGAAAATATGGTGAAAAAATTGATCTTATGAAATTTATGATCGGTTCGGGGGCTCTTTGTCTCGCTTGCTATATTACAGCCTCTTTGTCGGAGATACCCCTGCTGGGACTTGTCGGCTGCATAGTGTGCGGTTTTTCGGTAGGAATAATGTGGCCCGGAACTATAAGCATCTGTTCGGCTAAGATACCTTCGGGAGGTACGGCCATGTTTGCACTTCTGGCAATGGCAGGAGATATGGGCGGTGCACTCGGACCTGCAGTCGTGGGCAATATTTCCCAAAATGCAGGAGATAATATGCAAAAGGGTATGTTTGCAGGCTGTGTATTTCCGCTTGTGCTTATTATTTCCGTTTTCTTTGTAAAAAAGCTTAGCAGACTAAACAGAGCATAAAAAAAGCGTTACCTTTCAATTCAATAGGTAACGCTTTTTCTATTGCAATATAGATGTTCGTTATGATCGATTTTTTACATTTGCTTTGTTATTTGCCATACCAACAAACTTTGTCATACTTTATCGTGTCATCATCAAATGTCGCTTTTGCAGTAATAGTATTTTTCTCATTTTTATTTATATTAACATTGTTCCATACAAAAACAGTATCATTGCTATTTGACAATTCGCTGCGTTTTATTATACCAAGTGACCTGTCGTTCACGATAAGTTCAACACTTTGTGCATTTGAATATATCTTTATAAATGGTACATTGCAAGGTCTTACGTTATGACGGCGCTCAGTAATGTAGATAGTTTTCTCACTGCTCCATACAGATCTGTAAAAGAAATACGCATCTTTGGGTATGCGTTCTCTCGTGCATAGACCCTTATCATTCTGTCCTATCGTATCGCCCTCTTCACGACCACTGGAAGGAAAATCAAACATACACCATACAAATGCTGCCCAAAGATATTTTCTTGCAGAAAATTGCCGCCAAACAATTTCGTGAAGCTGTGACTGATAATTTTCATAATGACGAGCTCCATTCGGGTCAATATCGTTCAGCCAGTCTATGCTGTCCTTGTGCTGTGTTAGGGCTCCGCCACCGCCGTATTCAGAAATGCATATCAGACGTTTTTCCTTTGAATTATGGTATAAGTCAAGCCATTCTCCGAAATGTTCTGCATCGCCTGCTTCCTTATACCAACCGAAATAACGGTTATATCCTACGACATCTGTGGGAAGCTGCAAAAATCTGCCATAGAACTGATTGTCTGCATAAGTTTTCAGCCTTGTGTTGTCCTCCTTGCAGGCAAGCTCATAAAGTTCTTGGTATAAAGCAAAAATTTCATCAGACATTTGGTGAAGTTCATTAGATATTCCCCATAAGATGATTGATGGATGATTGTAATTCTGCCTGATAAGCTCAATAAGCTGCTGTTTTGCATTTTCTGTAAAGCCATCTGCAAGAATGTGACGTTCGCTTTCATCCGGAGACATTTTGTTTATAATCCCTATCTCTGTCCAAACACAAATACCGAAATCGTCACACAGTGAATATTCCTGACTGCAATGCTGATAATGAGCCATTCTTACAGCGTTGCAACCCATATCACGAATAATTCCATAATCACGTTCACGTTGGATATTTGTCATTGCCCAGCCGCTTTCAAAGCTGTCTTGATGATAGTTCACACCATGAAGAGGATAAGACTTTCCGTTAAGGAAAAAACCATCCTCAGGGTTAATATGATATGTCCTTATGCCAAAATTTTCGGATACCATATCTGTTGCTTTGTCCCCATAAAATAGGGTGACTTCGGCACGATACAGACAGGGAGAGTTTACACCATCCCACAACTGCGGAGCAGATATTTTTTTCGAAAGTGTAAGCCTGTCGCTTTCTGTATGTCCACACATCTCTGCAACAGGCTTTCCGTCCGGGGCAAAAATTACGGCCTTTGCCTCTATGTTGTTGGCGGAATCAAGCTTTATCAGTACATCAATGTCTGCGCTGTCTGATGTAATATTATGTGGTGTGATGTAGACTCCGCAGGAACCACTGTCCTCCAGTGCAATGTGAACAGGTTCGGCGGCAATTAATTTAACTTCTCGGTACAATCCACCCATTTTTGTAAAATCGCCCTGTTCAGTAATTGGAGCAATGTAATTTGTGGGTGAATTGTCAACAAGGACTGCAATTTGGTTTTTTCTGTCATAGTGTACATAATTCGTTATATTTATGCGAAAAGCAGAATAGCCTCCATCGTGTTTTCCGGCAAAAAAGCCATTCACAAACACTTTAGCAGTAGTGTTGGCTCCCCCGAATTCAATGTATAGTGCCTTGCCCTTGTATTTTGTAGAAAGCTCCAAATCTCGGCGGTAACAGGTCAGTCCTTTATAATAGCTGCTTGTTACACTATCAGTTGCATTAAAAGTGTGAGGCAGGTAGATCTTTTCCCATGAGCAATCGTCAAATTCGGGGGTAACTGCATCATTTTCGCTTATTCCCAGATCATATATCTTGGCAAAGCGCCATCCGTTGTTAAGTTCTATTTCAGTTCGCATAAATATTTTCCCTTAAATTATAATTACTGTATGTTGGAAGAAATTAATTTCAATATTATATGTTGTTTATCTTTCGGATTTATTTCATTATACCCTAAATTAAAAATGTAGTCAAGAGAGGACAATACCAATAAATATACTGTGGTGTAATATTTTATCAGTCATAATTTTATGTTCCCAAGAATGAGTTTATTGAAGATAATGGGAAAACATTTTTTGTGTTCAGATTTGAAAATACCTGTAAGTTCATTGATGCTTCTACATGTTAAACACTATATGTAAATTTTTATTTGGCATATGGTATTTGTTTCTTGATATATAAAGAAACTTTTATGTAGTGTGTTTTTTTAGTTGTTTAGCCAGATCCTGCAAATCCTGACAAGCATCAAAGCACATACGGTTATATCGGTCAATATCATAGGAGCTGCTTTTTACAGTCAGTCCACGCTTGACAGCCCGTATCTTTTCCCTATGCCAGTCAAAAGCCCTGTTGTATTTTTCAAGCAATTCGGGAGAATCGGATAGCTTCTTGCGGTAGCTTCTGCACTTGTTGTCAAAATTGAGGTATGCTTCCTTTATCGGGTCTTTCATAGCACGCTTTTTGTAATCATCATTAGCCT
>ERZ773224.3342-NODE-3342-length-14419-cov-11.776594_pt1 | contig 14419 bp, 12 predicted proteins | sample MGYA00580526_ERZ773224 | MGnify/ENA primary metagenome ERZ773224 (study PRJEB29015, sample SAMEA2737743) | human gut metagenome | biome: human gut; feature: human-associated habitat; material: faeces | place: China | collected 2012 ... | reverse complement strand
AAAATCTTCCTGTGCTCCTTGAACCTCGCACATCATTGCCTCACCATTCGCCAGACTTCGAGGAGCGTACCAACTTTTAACGGCGGCTTCGATGTTTTTCTTTTTCTCCTTGCTGCGTGCGGATTTTTTCTTTTTTCCCTGAATGTCTTGTTTGAAGGTTGTCGTGAACTCGCTGATGTCCGAAGTTTTGGCAGCGGTGTTCCGTTCGGACTTTGGCTTGCGCAGCTCTTCCACAATTTCAGAACGTTTTTCCTTTGGTGCTTTTGCAATAGCAGCAATCTCACGGTCGGTTGCTTGAATCTTCCCGCTCAGGATTTCGTCTTGCGCTCCGGGCAATGCTTCCTCAGCTGCTTCCACACCTTTTGCAAATTGCTCTGCACGGTAAACATAACTTTCGGATGTTCCATGTTCCGCAGCGACCTTCGATCGTGAACCGTGCTTTGTGCGGTCTGGTTCATTTTGAACCAGACCACTTTCAGATGCCAAGGTATACTGATTGCCGTGAAACGATTTGATTTGCTTTTCCGCTTCTGCCTGCTTTCCGATCAGGAACTTTTTCTGTTCTGGGGTCAGGTTTCGCCGCCCAAGCTGATTTTTACAGATCCATGCGAGTGCTTCATAGCGGCTGGAAAATTCTTTTTCGATGACTTCAAATGGAATAAATGGATATTTCCGAAGAATTTGATAGCGTGTATGTCCATCCACAATATAGCCGTTCCACGTGATGATCGGATTCAGTACACGTTCCTCCTTGAGGATGTTCATTTCCAGTTGGTGGGTTTCCTCAAACGACGGAGGGGTGATTTGATTCTGGAACTCCGGGTCAATTTTAAGTTGGCTCAGTTTTGTCATAGGCAAACCATCCTTTCTGAAATGAAATAGAATATCATTGTCCTTATGCCGTTCTCTCTGCATGGATTTCCTGCCCCCTTCCGGCGGCGTTTTCCGGCTCTCCCTCGTGAGGGGTCATCGCCGGGTATCCCATGCAGACGGTCATGCGGTTGTCAAGGTTCGGTGCTGGATTTGGCAATAAAAAATCGCCACACAACAACCTGAACCTGACCATCCCTTCCGGGATGGCCTTGGTTCGGGTTCGTTATGTAGCGATAAGAAAGTCAAAAACTTGCTCCGGCTCCTTCGGGAGCCGAGCTGGAACTCTAAGTAAATATGTTATATTAAATTGTTGGGATAGATTACCACAAAAATCGAGCTTTGTCAACAAAAAAATCCGAGAATACGTTACTTTCGGCAGAATGCAAGAAAATGCATCAAAAACTTTGGCAAAAAGAGAGAGGGCTGGACGATGCCAGCCCTCTTGTGGGTCACAATTGCGCTATAATAGCGCCAATATCTGCATGAATGGAGACAGACTGCCGCTCGATCTCCGGCGGGCAAATGGCCTGCCACTGATTGATGCAGACGTAGAATGCGTTTGGATTTTTAGCGGTCATCCGCCAGAACGGATACTTGATGATGACCGGGGTGTTGTAGCCAACACCCAATTCCAGAAAGAGGATGCGCTGCCCCTCGTGGCGGCGCAGAAATTCGCTGTACCGGTCGGCAGCAGTGTGCCAACCCACGTCCTCCACAAAGGTATCGTCTGCACGAAGGTTCATGCTCATGGGTCTGCCGCAGTGCGGGCAGTGGGGAACAAGCTCGGACGGAATATAAGTTTTCAGGATGGTATTCTTCGGCACGGTCAGCTGACCATCCGGTGCAATGATATACCCTTGTGCTTCCACCATCTGCCGGATAAGCTTATCATTGTCATACGTTTCCTGACAGCAGGGCACACTGCATTGGAACAGACCGTAATCCCCCTGCGTGTAGAACAATCGTTTTTTGTCGAACCCTGCTTTCTGGAAGCAGTGGTCCACGTTGGTGGTCAGTACAAAGTAGTCCTTGTCTTTCACAAGAGAAAACAGACCTTGATACACCGGCTTGGGTGCATCCTGATAGCGGTTGACCCAGATATACCGGCTCCAGTATGCCCAGTATTCCTCCATGGTGGGATAGGGGTAAAAGCCGCCGGAGTACATATCCGTAAAGCCGTACTTGCTGGCAAAATCGGAGAAATATTCCCGGAACCGCTCCCCGTCATAGGTAAAACCTGCCGAGGTAGAAAGCCCTGCACCTGCACCAATGATCACTGCATCGGCATGGCTCAGAACCTGCCGCAGCGTATCAATCGGTCCGGAGCAATCGTTCGTAGATTTTTTTGTCCATATCTTTGAAAACATTGAAAATCACCTTTTTGATGCTTGTGGGTGTTTGCAGGAACTCTTTCACAGTCTGCACCGCAATCTCTGCTGCAAGCTGGTTGGGAAAGTGAAACTCTCCCGTGGAAATGCAGCAGAACGCTACGCTTTCCAGCCCGTTCTCTGCCGCCAGCTCCAGACAGGAACGGTAGCACGAGGACAGCAGTTCCTTGTCTGCTTTTGTCACACGCCCGTTGATGATCGGCCCGACCGTGTGCAGCACATAGCGGCAGGGCAGATCAAATGCGGCCGTGATCTTTGCCTGCCCGGTGGGTTCCGGGTGTCTCTGCCTGTCCATGATCTCCGCACAGGCAAGACGCAGCTGCACCCCGGCATAGGTGTGGATGGCGTTGTCGATACAGCCGTGGTTCGGGCAGTAGCAGCCGGTCATGCCGCTGTTGGCGGCGTTGACAATGGCATCACATTTCAGGGTGGTAATGTCCCCCTGCCAGAGGTACAGCCCCGGCTGCAGGGGCGTCAGGTCAGCCGCATCGGTGATGCCTTTTGCAGAGGTCTCGGTTTGCAGATATTCGTCCTGTATTTGCAGAAAGTCTGTGCCGATACGCCGTGGTTCACGGATATTCAGCAAGCCCCGCAGAAGCTGCCGCTGGGTGTCTGCGTCTGCCGGTATCCGCAGTCCCTGATACTCCGGGTGTTCTTTCAAAAGCACCCGAATGAGGCTCATTCGCCGCTCACTCTGGTTCATGGTGTTCGCCTGCCTTTCAAAACCTTTCTATAAAAACGCAGCAGTCTACCCGTTCAGAAGACTGCTGCGCTGTTTTTTCAGATCAGAACTTGTAGGGAGGGTTGCCGGAGAAGTCTGCAATGATGCCGTGGGCATCCTCCAGATAGAACACCTCAAAGATGGGGTTGGCAGCCTCGCCGTACTGGCTCTTCACGATGGGGTTTGCGATGCACATCTCCTTGGCGGTCATGTTGTTTTCAAACACAGCCTTGCCATGCAGACGGATCCATGCGTACTCCGGGCTGGAAACGGAGATCTCGATATTGGGGTTTGCCTGCAGGTCCTTGTAAACATCCTTCTGGTTGTTGGTGCAGAACCACAGCTTGCCGTCCAGCTCACCGGCAAACATGAAGGGACGGCACTTGGCCTTGCCGTCACGGCCTACGGTGGCCAGATACTGCACCGGGTTTGCGTTCAGAAATTCTACGACTTTATTCATGGGATGTACCTCCATACATTGTTTTTTTTTTCGGACAGCTTTATTGTAATGCGCTTTGTGCGGCTTGTGAAGTACGCACAATATTGTGGTGTAGTTACCAAAAAGATACCATTGCGATGCTGCTTGCTTTTTTTGCTGTTGAAAGCTATAATGATGCCATAAAGCGGTTTGTGGTATCCGTGCATCGGACACTTTGACCACTTAAAAATCCCTTGGAGGTAATTATGGAAAAAGAGATCCTCAAAGAACTCCCGGCCTGCCCGGTGGAGACCACCCTGACCCTCATCAGCGATAAATGGAAGGTGCTGATTCTCCGGGATCTGATGCCGGGCACAAAGCGTTTTGGAGAGCTGAAAAAGTCCATCGGCCATGTGACCCAGAAGGTTTTGACCGCTCAGCTGCGGCAGATGGAGGAAACCGGGTTGTTGACCCGGAAGGTCTACGCTGAAGTGCCGCCCCGGGTGGAATATACGCTGACGGAATTGGGATATAGTTTGAAACCGGTTTTGGATGCCATGTGGGCGTGGGGCGAAGGGTATAAAAGCAGGCTGGAAGGAAAGGCGGAATAAGCGTATTTGCTTGCGCAGTTGTGATATATAAAGTGGGGTCTGTTCGATTGTCCAAATCCCTGCCATGAATCGTAGTTGTTGATGTACATTTGATGCTTGGTCTAAACAGGTGAAATTTTAGTTGCCGTTTTGGGCTCGAACCCGGCCGTTTTTCGGCTTTGCATAAAAATCCGATACCTGTTTTAAGTGGTTGATTTTGGCTCTGCACATTTTTGCACACTTTTTGCACACCGGAATAGCTGGATAACGGATGCAAGAGGGGATGGTGGGTGCAAAGAATGCAGCGGGTGCAAAACACAAATTTACGGTGAAACGATAAAAGTAACGAATTTGCGCAATTCTGAAAATTGACGATTGTTGCACGTTGGTTTCTCTTAATCAGTGGGCCCAGGGTTCGAGTCCCTGGAGGTGCACCACAACAACAAAATCCGAACTTTTTTCCGATAGGAGAAGGGTTCGGATTTTTTGTATTCTTTGGAAAACAGAACGAATCCCTTGCTTCCATCGAAAAACGTCCTAGACCTTATCACAAAAAAGCACGACAGACCACGGTGAGAGTGCCGTAAGGCGGAAAGGACACAAACATGAAGTACGATGAAAGAGCTTGCAAATTCAACATGGACACCGGCTGCGTGGAGCTGCTGCTCCGGGATGGGCGCAAAATTTCCATCGACTGCACCGGGGTCGAGGATGCGTTGGACGTTACCATGGCGCAGAGGTCGGAGTTGGAGTATCTCATCTATAACGACCCTCTGGCGTATGCAGACCTGATTCTAAACGGCGAACCGGAGGAATATTTGAAGAATGTGGCTGGAATCCATGGACTAGAAGACTAACCCCCAAAAATCCACACACGATAAGGAAGGCGGAGTGTTCCATCGAAAGAACACCCTGCCTTCCTTTTATTTCAGCTTGAAACTCAGTGACGGAGAAAATCATGATCCAGGATCTTGATTTTTGCCCCGGAAAATTCAATAACCTTCTCATCCCGCATCCGGCACAATTCGCGGGAAAGCGCGCTGCGGTCTACACAGAGGAAGTCGGCAAGTTCGGTGCGGCTGTACAGCAGATGATAACACCCTTTGCTGTCCGGTGTCAGCGTCTGCAAATAAATTTTCAGCCGATCCCGCAGACGCTTCTGGGCAAGAATACGCACCTTTGTATTGAAGAACAGAAGCTGCTGCGCCATGTCCTGCATAAGATTTGCTGTGACTTGCATCCGGCAGGGACAGGACAGCGTTTTCTGTGACATCAATGCGCTGAAATCCAGCAGCATTACGGTACAGCCCGAACTGGCACGCAGACAGACCGGACTTGTCGTCCAGCCAGTACAGGCCAGTTCTGCACCAAATACTTCTCCGGGACAAAAACGGCAGATGCTGATTTGATTGCCATTTTCATCATACAAAAATTCTTCTATCGTGCCATCCAGCAGAACACCCGTATTGTGGCTCTGCTCACCCAGCTCGACGATGTGCGCACCACGAGGATATTCACGGACAGTCGCATTCAAGCAACGAAGGACTTCCCTATATTTTCGTGGCTGGATGCCGTTGAACATGCCGCATTGCTGTAAAATTGAATAATATTGCTCCATCTTAAAATTTACTTTGCCGTTGCCATAACAACGGACACTCCGAGGTAGTTGTGTTAAACTCTTGGTTAGAGGTGTCTAATTAAAAGGCATCATTATTATACGGTATAAAGTTTGAAATGTCAAACCCTATAACGTTCAGGGTTGATATCGAAGGAGTGACACAATGCTTTCGTTGGGAATGGATATCGGTACTTCGACGGTCAAGTTGGTGCTGCTGCGGGATGGTGCAATGGCAAAGCAGTGGATGGGGGTGCATCACGGCAGGCCGTTCGCCTGCCTGAAAAAAGGACTTTCTGCATTGGAACTGGCGATGGATACTCCGTTTTCACTTTGTGTGACCGGAAGCAACACGGAGGCTCTGCTGGAGCAAGATTCAGCCATTCCCTCTTTAGGCGATATCCCAGCTATCATCGAGGGTGTGCGCTGGATCATTCCGCAGGTGGGTTCGGTCATTGAAATCGGCAGTCAGGGGGCGCGGTTCATCACAGATCTACAGAGCCGCGCCCCGCAGTTTTCGGTCAATGAACATTGCGCAGGCGGCACAGGCTCATTCTTTGAAGACCAGATGTCCCGTGTGGGATGCAAGCTGGAGGATTACTCTTCTCTGGTAAAGCAGGCACAGAGTGTTCCGCGCCTTTCTGGCCGGTGTGCGGTCTTTGCCAAAACAGATATCATCCACCGCCAGCAGGAAGGCGTTTCCACGCCGGATATCCTGTTGGGGTTGTGTTATGCCATGATTCGGAACTATAAGGCGACCATCGTGCGGCGGCTTCCGGTCTGTAAACCTGTAGTATTCTGCGGCGGTGTTACCTGCAATGCAGGCGTGATTCGAGCAATCCGGGATGTGTTCGGCCTGACCAAAGCGGAACTGATCGTCCCGGAAGAAGCGCGTTTTGAAGCGGCCATCGGTGCAGCATGCAAGGCAGAAGGTGCATTTACACTGGCACAGCTGGATGCGTTGCTGAACGATGCAATGGCAGCACACTCCACGACGACCGGGCTTCCCAGACTGGAACTGCTGCCCGGTACAGATCTTTCCGAGCCGAAGGCCACCGGTGTCCTCCCGGAAAAAGGCTGTGCGCTGGGCATTGATATCGGTTCCACGAGCACCGACCTTGTTCTGGTGGGGCCGGAGGGTGAACTGGTAGACTTTCAGTATCTGCGCACCGCAGGCGACCCGGAAGGAGCTGTCCGCAAGGGGCTGGCCAGCATCCGGGAACGGTTCGGTGCGGTGCGCTTTACGGCGGTGGGCGTGACTGGCTCCGGGCGGGAGCGTGTCGGCAAGCGCATCGGTGCCGATGCCGTGCGGGATGAGATCACCGCGCAGGCAAAGGGCGCTGCGCACTGGGTGCCGGAGGTGGATACTGTCTTTGAGATCGGCGGGCAGGACAGCAAATACATCAGCCTGAAAAACGGCAAAGTCGTGGATTTCCAGATGAACAAGATCTGCGCAGCGGGCACCGGTTCTTTTGTAGAGGAACAGGCCGCCCGCATGGGGATTCCGCTGGCTGAATTTGGCCAGTTGGCGTTGTCCGCAGAGCACCCGGCCGCATTGGGCGAGCGCTGCACGGTATTCATTGAAACCGCCATTGCTTCTGCCGCTGCCGAAGGCGTTCCACAGGCAGATATTGCGGCCGGACTGTGCCACGCCATCGTGCAGAACTACCTGCACAAAGTGGTCGGCTCCAAACCGGTCGGACAGCACATTGTATTGCAGGGCGGTGTGGATTACAATCCCGGCATCGTGGCGGCTTTTCAGGCGGCCTATGGCAGCCGGGTCCGGGTCAGCCCGGTGTTCTCCATCAGCGGCGCATACGGCGCGGCCCTGCTGGCGCAGGAAGCGGTGGGCGATACGTCCAGTCAGTTCGTCGGGTTTGACAGCCCGGCACAGGCCGCAGAGGACAGCCGCAGTGCGGAGATTCAGAAGAATATTGACTTCTACAAGCAGGCAGACAAACTGCTTTTGGAGGGTTACACTGGCAAACGTGACCCACGTAAAAAGACCGTAGGTGTGCCTTTTGCGTTGATGATCCACAAATTCTTCCCGATGGCAAATGCCTTCTTTACCTCGTTGGGCTTCAATGTCGTCCTGACTGACCCCACCAGTGAGGAAACGATCCGGCTGGCTCAGCAGACCGCACAAGGGGAGACCTGCTACCCGGTCAAACTTATTTACGGCCATATGCAGCAGCTCATCGACCAAAAAGTAGATTATATCTTCCTGCCCACCATCCACACGATGAAGCACGAAAAGAGCCGTGTGAAACACAACTACGGCTGCGTCTATATGCAGACGGCAGCCGCATCCATTGCCAAAGCTCTGGACATTGAGAGCAAGGGCATCATTCTGCTCAGTCCGGTATTCGATCTCGATTTTGGGCAGGAAGCTATGGCATCTGCAATGCTGGGACTGAGCAAGATCTTAGGAATCCCGAAACCGTTTTGTGCCAAAGCTCTGCTCAGTGGTGCCATGGCGGTGCGCCGCCATACCGCCGCCGTGGAAAAACAGGGCAAAGCTCTATTGGCTACCCTGAGACCGGACGATAAAGTGTTGGTGCTCATCACCCGAAACTACGGCGTTTCCGACCCCATTCTGAATATGGGCATCCCGGAACTGCTGTTGGAACGCGGCTATAAAGTCATCACGCTGAGCCACCTGCCCGGTCATGCGCTGGACATCTCCGATGAATACGATAATCTTTATTATCCGTTCGGGCAGCATATCCTGTCCGGAGCAAAGCTGATTGCTCACCACCCGAACCTCTACGCTGTCTACCTGACGAACCACGGCTGCGGCCCGGACACCATGCTCTCACACCTGTTCAAGCAGGAGATGGGCGATAAACCCTACCTGCAAATCGAAGTGGATGAGCATTTTTCCAATGTGGGTGTCATCACTCGCATTGAAGCGTTCCTGAACAGCTTGCAACACCGCCCGGCGGTGGCTCTGCCGACAGATTTCAACATCGAGCAGGTCGATATTCACCCCTGTCGTCTGGCACAGACACCATCCCCCAATGTGCCACTCTATCTTCCGGCGATGGGTGCTTATACGCCCTATCTGGCCGCATATTTCAAACAGCAAGGGGCAGACCCCTACGAGCTGCCGCACCTGACGGACGATATTCTAAGCCTTGGCCGAGCAGAGACGAGTGCAAAAGAATACCTGCCTTTCCCGGCACTGCTGGGCAGTATCCTTGCTGAGCGAAAAAACGACCAGAAACATGCGCAGTTCCTGATTCCGCAGACGCAGGGAGCGGAAGCGGACGGTCAGTATGCCCGCGTCATCCGGGCAGTACTGGACCGCAGAGGAAACCAGAGCGCCAAGCTGGTCAGCCCGATGCTGGAAACCCTGCCTGCAACGGCGCAGGACCGGGATGCACTCTTCCGCGCGCTGTTGGCGGGAGATATCCTCTATGCCGCCCCGGTAGACCAACGTGCAGACATTTCGGCACAGTGGGATGCTCTGCCCGGCTGGGAGCAGCTGCACACCGCAGCGAGAGAGATCGGCGCACTTCCCGCAAAAGGCCGCCGCATTGCCGCTGTTGGTACGCCGCTCTGCCTGACAGAACTGGACAGCGGCGTACTTGCCGCGCTGGAAGCCGAAGGCGAACGGGTGCTTCGCGCCCCACTCAGCGAGGCGCTCTGGTTTCTTTGGAAAGACAATTTGGATGACAACAAACCATCGGCTGGTTGGCTTGACCAGATGCGGAGGCAGATGCAGACCCTTGGGAATGAACTTGGAGCGCACAGTGCCTTTGCGGAAGACGCTGAAACACTGTTCCTCATTGCGGACTCTGCCTTGCCGAATTTTTCAGGCGGGAACGGCCGATATCGGTACGCCAAGGCCGTGGAGCTTTCTGGCCGTACCAATGCAGTGCTGACCCTTGCACCCCGGTACGAAAATACCGCGATGATTCTGGATATGCGCGGCCTGCACGATGCCTGCAGTGCCCCACTGTTCCAGCTTTCCCTTGATAATGACTGGGATGAAACTGCATGGAGCCGCCTGCGTTCGTTCCTCTACTACTGCTGAATCTGACAGACGCAAAGAACCCGTCCGGTACGTCCGGACGGGTTCTTTGCGTCAGTTATGAAACAGAAAATCGCTTATTCGATGACCAGCAGCAGGCTCATTTTGAATTTGCCCTGTGCGGTAACGCTGTGCAGGCCGTTCTTATCGAAGCGGAAGCTCTCGCCTGCGTTCAGCTCGTAATCCTTGCCCTCATAGCCAATAATGGCCTTGCCTTCGAGGGCGGTCAGGATGGCATTGCCGGGAGCACGGTGCGGAGTCAGGCCAGTGCCCTCATCAAAAGCCATCAGGACAAATTTCATGTTGTCTGCATGAGCGATGTCCAGATTGGCGATGCTGCCCTCTTCATAAGAAATGAGGTTCTTCAGTTCGGTGGGCTGGCCTGCCTTGATGATGTTGTTCATGGTAAAATTCTCCTTTTTCAAAATGATTTCGGTATAGATCATTCCACTGTCGGTTTTTGTGCCGCACAGTGTTTTCGGCGGTACATACAGCACTTCTCCGGGTTTGACAGACACTTCCTGCCCATCGACTCCCAGAAGAAACTTGCCGTTTCCCTCACCACCCAGATAAAGAGTGGTGCAGTCATAGTATTCCGGGGTAATAGAAGTGCCTGCGCCCAAGGAAAACCATGTTACCGGCACTCCATAGCCCAGTCCGGAAGGTCGGGAAACGGTCATAGCGTCCCGGATCGGGCGAACCTGGGAAAGTGTAAAAGGGACATTGTTCATACAGCAGTTTCCTCCCGCAGAGCAACCGGAACGATGCTGCGCACCGACCGCCCATGATAATGCAGTTCATCCACCAGCACCTGAACATCAAAAGAATACGAGATGTTCTCCTCGTTCAAGATCTCCGCAGCTGGACCGTAGAAAAATTCGCCTTTGCGGTTCAGCATCAGGGCTTCGTCTGCTACGCTCATGGCATTGGTGGGATAGTGGGTATTCATGATGGCACTGATGCCGGATTCATGCGCCAGCCGCTCCACCATGTTCAGGACAAGGATCTGGTTGTGGAAGTCCAGACCGGTCTCCGGCTCGTCCAGAATAATGAGCTTGGGGTCGTTGATAAGGGCACGGGCAATGAGCACCATTTGCAGTTCGCCGCCGCTCATCCGGTTGCAGTCCTTGTTGGCAAGGTGAGAGATGCCCACCCGCTCCATCATGGCTTCGGCCATTTCCAGTTCCTCTTTGCCGGGCTGCTGGAACATGCCCAGATGGGCGCTGCGACCCAGCAGGACCATTTCCAGTCCGGTATAGGAGAACGCAAACCCGTGGGACTGCGGGATGTAGGAAATGGTGCTCCACACTTCCTTCGGCTTCAGGGTGTGGATCTCCTTACCATAGAGCAGGGTCTTGCCGCTGTGCCACGGCAGCAGACCGATCATACATTTGAGCAGGGTGGTTTTACCAATGCCGTTTGGTCCAAGAATTGCAAGGATGTGTCCTTCTTCCAGACGCAAATTGATATTTTCGAGAATCACAGGCTGCTTCGGGTAGCCGAAGCAACCGTTCTGCACTTCCAAGATCATTGCAGGTTGCTCCTTGTTTTATTCAGCAGAGAAATAAATGCCGGCGCACCGATGATAGCGGTGAGGATGGAAAGAGGCAGCTCGATAATGCTGATGCTGCGGGACAGGGTATCGATCAGGATCATGAAGCTGGCACCAAGGCTCAGGCTCACCGGCACGACATAGCGGTTGTTGCTGCCCACCAGCATCCGGGCGCAGTGCGGGATCAGCAGCCCGATCCAGCCCACCTGTCCGCACATAGATACCGCCGAGGCGGTAATCAGCGTGGAAGCCAGAATGAACAGCATCCGGGTCTGTTTGATGTTGATGCCGCTGGCGCGGGCTTCGTCATCGCTCAGGGAGAGGATGTTCAGCCGCCAGCGCAGCAGGTAAATGACAGCGATGCCTGCGATGATGAGCGGGCAGCCGATGAGGATCTTCTGGTAGCTGGCACTGGTAAAACTGCCCATCAGCCAGTAGGTGATCTCCGGCAGCTTATCCTGCGGGTCGGCCGTATACTTGAGCAGCGATCCAACCGCATTGAAAAGAGAAGAGGCAATGGTTCCGGCCAGAACCAGATAGACCATGGAACGGCCATCGTTCTTGCCTGCAATTTTCAGGGTAAAGCAGACAGACGCAAGGCCGAACACCAGCGCAATGAGCTGTGTTTCCAGAATACTGCACGACAGGATAATAGCAAGAATTGCACCCACACAGGTACCGCTGGTTACACCCAAAATATCCGGTGTGGCAAGCGGATTGGAGAATAAGGATTGATAGGTGTTGCCCGCACAGGTCAACCCTGCACCCACGATGATGGCCATGAGGATGCGCGGCAGACGCAGGTTGATGACGATGGAATAGTTCTGCACATTGGCCGCGCTGCCGCCGGTCAGAGCTGTGCGCAGGGCGGTCAGCACTTCCCCGACCGGGACATTCATGCGTCCGAAGCACAGGCAGATTACTGAGGTGGTCAACGGCAGTGCCAGCATCAGCAGGATAGCCAGCGGGGTAAAGCGGCCTTTTTTGATCCAGATGGTGTCCTTCATCAGTACAGCAGCATTTCCTCCAGCTCGTCATCGGTCACATCATAGCCATACCAGGTCTTGTAATATTCCTTGATGGTGTCGCCCAACGGGTAATCTGCGAAAGCGTCCGGGTAGGTGTTGCAGGCCAGCCACGCCAGCACCAGCGGAGCATCCGGATTCGGGGTGAACCAGTTCCACATGCCAAGGGTGGTGTTGTACACACGGCCGTTCTGCACAGCAGTCAGCGTGGAGAAGTCAGCGCCATCCACGTTGCCGGAAAGCACATCGTCCGTGCGCAGGGGCTGCAGGCCGGGGCCATCGAGGAAGAGAATGTCCGGATCCCAGCTGTAGACCTGTTCCATGCTGGTCTGGGCAAAACCGGTGGCTTCCAGCGCTTTGTCAGTCACGCCCAGATGCTTCATCCAGTAGGTACCGAACGTGCCATTTCCGGAAACCTGCGGCACTCCGTCCGAATACTTCCACAGGATCAGGGCGCTGGGGCGGTCGCTCTCAGGAATATCCGCAATGCGGGCTTCCACATCGGCCACGATCTCGTCACCGGCAGCCACAAAGGCCTCGGTCTTACCCGGTTCGCCAAAGATATCCTCCAGCAGTTTCAGCCACTCCTCATAGCGCTCCAGCGGGTCAGCCTCGGTGGAAGCACCCACGGTGGCAAAGCCGATCGAGGGGATTCCGCTGGCCTTCAGGATTTCGGCATGAGAGGAGTTGCCAGCATTGTACAGGATAACATCAGGGTTCAGCTTCATGATCTCCTCAATATTGAGGTCGCTCTGAGCATAGACCGTATCGCTGGACTCCAGAAGCTCCGGAGCGATGTTCTTGAGCACGGTGTCGGAAATGACCGACTTGAAGGAGCCGCAGTAGCCCACGATATAGGGGGCGCTACCCTCAAAATAGGCCATATAGGTGGACAGAATAGGGATCTGGTCGATGACCACACGGGTGACCTTGTTGGGGACTTCGACCTCATTGCCGCCGTGGTCTACGACGGTATGGGTACCGGTCTCATCCATAGATGCGGCAGAGAAAGTTGCTTCGCTGGATACAGCGGAAGAAGCCACAGAAGAAGCCGTGCTGCTGGAAGAAGAACCGCAGGCGGCCAGAACACCGGCTGCACTTACAGCAGCCATGGCAGTGATAAACGAACGACGAGAAATCTTTTTCATGGAAAACTCCTTTGATAAATCAATGGTTCTTTGGTTGTGGCAGTTAGTTAGCAATAACCAACCGCAGAGCATTTTATCAAATTCACTTTCCTTTGTCGGTTGCTATGGCAACGGCGGCGCAAATTTATGTGATGGTAAAAATAGCCACAAAAACAGGGTGCGCCCCTGAATAGGACGCACCCTGCCATCGCAATTCACGATTTGATTCGTTGATAACAACCGTGAATTGCATATCGCAAATCGGTCGTTGAGAATTGCGCTGTTTGTAAAACTTGCGATTAAGACCACAGACAATAACGATATGTACAGCAGGAAGTTCCCCAACGGAAACTTCCTGTTTTTCTTTTCATGCAAGATGAGCCTGTTCTGTCTGCCATGCGGCAAACTCCCGCTGGCCTTCCTCGCTGTTCCAGCAGGCAAGGATGGCCGGGTAGAATGCCCGTGCCAGACGGTCAATGACTTCATCGGGATAGGGGAAGGTGTTTGTGCATTAAAGACGCAGGCTGCTATAAAACGGCAAGGTCTCCCGTAATCAAGAAACCTTGCCGTTTTGTGCTATATGTTGGCTGAATCAGGCAGTTGCCCGCGACTTTACAACGCTACGCTGACCGGCAGAACATACACACCGTCGGCGGCGTAGTAGGTGATCTGGGTGACGGTCTTGCCGATGATGGACGCAAGATAGGGCTCGTCCGTATTGAAGCCCAGCTTGGTACCATGCCAGATGTTGGCCAGATGACGCAGGCCATACTCGCTGCCATCGGCGGTGGTCAGCACCACGCCGTAGACCTTGTTGGTGCTGGTGTCCAGACCAAAACCGGAGAGCTTCATCTCGTAATTCGTGTGGCGGCCATTGGTGGTCAGCTCCACAGTAACACCCTCCACGGTAGTCTCGGTGGCGTGGACTTTGCCAAACTCTCACTTGCCGCCCAGCAGATTGTACCATGCGGTAATGTAGTAGGCAGGGGTCTCGCCGAGCTTATAGTACCGCAAAGCCATTGACCTTTTTGCCGGAGCCATGCTGTATGTGGTGGTGGAGAAACTGATCCCGGA
>ERZ773224.3336-NODE-3336-length-14444-cov-5.704149_pt1 | contig 14444 bp, 12 predicted proteins | sample MGYA00580526_ERZ773224 | MGnify/ENA primary metagenome ERZ773224 (study PRJEB29015, sample SAMEA2737743) | human gut metagenome | biome: human gut; feature: human-associated habitat; material: faeces | place: China | collected 2012 ... | reverse complement strand
AATCCATTACTACTTTTTTCTTGAATTCAAAACTGTATTTTCTCATAAAAATACCGACCTCCTAAAAGTTAGATTTTTTTGGTCTAACTTTTTGGGGTCGGGTCAAACTCTGTAAGGCTTTCTTAGTGTAATGATTATTTTAAAAATTCTTTCATAACTTTAATTGAATGTTCAGCAGCCAGAACCTTAAACTTCTCAAAATCTAAGAATTCATTGTGGTTCATATCGTCACTAATTGAACGAAGAACTGCATATGGCACTTTGTTTCTGTAACAAACATGGCCAACTGCTCCACCTTCCATTTCACAACACAAAGCACCGAATTTGTCTGCAATAAACTTTCTCTTATCCACATCAGCAATAAAAATATCACCTGTTGCTACTCTGCCAACAACAACATTAATGTCATCAATAGTTTTGCAACATTCATATAACTTTTCATATGTAGCCTTATCTGACGGAATGTCAATTCTTCTTTCATCAGTGTACCAGATTTCGCCTCTAGGATCACCGGTTGCAGTACCGTTCATATCATGTTCAACACAATCCTTAGAAATAACAATGTCGCCAATCTTTAAATCTTTACTTAGACTACCTGCAATACCTGAATTGATAATTACATCAGGCTTATAGTAGTCAATCATAATCTGAGTACCGATAGCAGCATTTACTTTACCGATGCCACATTCAAGAAGTACAACATCCTTACCGTTGATTTTACCACTGATAAAGTCAAGACCTGCGATTGTTTTCTCTTCGCTACTATCCATTGCTGACTTTAAACCGTCAACTTCAATTTTTAATGCACAAATAATTCCTGTCATTTTTATTACCTCATTCCATATTGTCTGTTTCATACATAATTAAAGTTAATGCAACTAAAGGTGCAGTTTCTGCCCTTAAAATTCTTTTACCTAGGGTAGCTTTTCTGCCACCGTTTTCTGTAACAAGGTTAACTTCCTCAGAACTGAATCCACCTTCACTGCCAATAAACATACTTATTTCACTTGGCTTATCCTTTAGAATAGCTTTTACACTTTCTCCACCAAGCTCATAAAAAATAATTTTATCACCCTTAGCACTTTTTACTGCATCATTAAAGGAAATACATTCCCTAACTTTAGGTACAATTCCTCTGCCACTTTGCATAGCAGCTTGTTTTGCAATTTTTTGCCATCTGACTGTTTTCTTACTTAATGACTTTTTGTCAGGTCTGCTGACACATCTTGAAGAAATAACAGGCACAATCTCACTTACACCGATTTCAACTGCCTTTTGAATAATAAGCTCCATTTTGTCACCTTTAGGTAGGGCTTGATAAAGTGTTACCTTTACATCAGGTTCAGCTTCGGAAATTTTGTTGGAAAGAACATTTACCTTTACCATATCACCACTTATTTCTTCAACTACACAATTATGGACAGTACCACTGGGTGAACACAAAGTTAAGGATTCACCCTTATTCATTCTAAGACTTTTTGATATATGGCGACCATCTTCACCAAAAAGTGAATATTCCTTTGACTCAATTTCTTCATCAACAAAAAAATGTGGCATAGCTTTGCTCCTTGTATCCTATATTATAAAAGGTAGGGCAAACAATGTTCACCCAAATAAAATTACCGTAAAGTCATTTTAGTCTATAACTAATATAACAAAACACAACTATAATTGCAATAGATAAGGTTTTTTGATAAAATAATAACGAGGTGATAAAATGGCTACTTTAATCACAGACAAAGATTATTATAACCTAATGAAAGATATAGATACTGCTACTTTAGAAAACACCCTTGTAAAGGAACTGACAAATAGAAATATGAAAATCAGTTCTGCCGAAAGTTGTACCGGTGGTATGATTTCACAGAGGATTACAAATGTCAGTGGTGCAAGTAATGTTTTTGAACTGGGAGTTTGTTCCTATGCAAACAGAATCAAAAACAAAGTCTTAGGTGTTAGTAACGAAACACTAAATACAGTAGGTGCAGTTAGCGAAGAAACTGCTACTCAGATGTGTGAAGGAATTAAGGAACTTTCCTCATCTGATATAGGGGTATCAACAACAGGCATTGCCGGACCTACCGGTGGAACAGCCAAAAAGCCTGTGGGATTAGTTTTTATAGGAATTGCAACAAAAGAAAGTACCACAATATATAGGGCTGAACTTTGCCACTATACACCACATTCTAGGAATGAGGTACGAACAATGACTACAAACCTATGTATGCTACTTGCAATCAAGGCTACTAGGAACTCAGTAGAATAGAAAATACTTGATTTTTGTCAAGATTTATGGTAAAATTTTAGAAGTTGGTTTTTGCCTAAGTTGTGTAGGCAACCGAAACAAACACAACATTTTTAATATTGGTATTCCATTAAACGGAAAATAGACAACTAAATATTAACGAACGGAGTTGACATTATGGCAAGAGAAGCCGGCATTTTAATGCCTATTACTAGTTTACCTTCTCCTTACGGTATTGGTACACTAGGTAAAGAAGCTCGTGAGTTTGCAGACTTTTTGAAGAAAGCAGGTCAGAAGATCTGGCAGATTCTTCCTGTTGGTCCTACAAGCTACGGCGACTCACCTTATCAGTCTTTTTCAACTTTTGCAGGTAATCCATATATGATTGACCTTGATACTCTCAAGGAAGAAGGTTTACTTACTCAAGAAGATATTGACAAGGGTTACTGGGGCGACTCAGAATTTGAAATCGACTATGCTACTATTTATTGGTACAGATTTGATGTACTAAGAGTTGCATTTGAGAATTTCAAGAAGAATTGCGACAGAAAGCCTTTTACTGCTTTCAAGAGAAAGAACAGCAAGTGGCTAAAGAACTATGCCCTTTATATGGCTGTTAAGAAAAGCTTTGATATGAAAGCCTGGACAGAATGGCCAGACGAAGAAATCAAGCTTCGTGAGCCTGAGGCTATTAAAAAATACGAAAGAAAGTTCAAGGATGAAATTGACTTCTGGAGTTTCCTACAGTACAAGTTCTATGAACAGTGGGAAGCATTCAGAAAGTATGTAAATGACCTTGGCATCAAGATTCTTGGTGATATGCCAATCTATGTTGCTATGGACTCAGCAGATACTTGGGCAAATCCTGAAATTTTCTGGTTTGACGAAAACAATCAACCTGTAAGAGTAGCTGGATGTCCACCAGACTATTTCTCTGCAACAGGTCAGCTATGGGGCAATCCATTGTACGACTGGGATTATCTAAAAGAAACAGATTATGAATGGTGGTTCAATCGTATTGCTGCTGCATCAAAGCTCTTTGATATTCTAAGAATTGACCACTTTAGAGCTTTTGATACTTATTATGCCATTCCTTATCCGGCCGAAAATGCTATCGGTGGTGACTGGTATGACGGTCCCGGCATTGAATTCTTCAATATGATGAAGGAAAAGCTGGGTGACCTACCAATCGTTGCTGAAGATTTAGGCGACCTTTTTGACAGTGTAAAGGAACTTCTAAAAGAAACCGGTTACCCTGGAATGAAGGTATTGGAGTTTGCTTTTGATAGTGGTGAGGCTAATGATTACTTACCACACAACTACACAGAAAACTGTGTTGTATATTCTGGTACACACGATAACGATACCCTTATGGGTTGGGCAGCAGAAGCTAAGCCTGAAGATGTTGCTTTTGCTAGACAATACTGTAAGATGCCTGAATGGGAAGCATTTAACTGGGGTATCATCAGAACAGCATACGAAAGTGTTGCTAACACAGCTATTATCCAGATGCAGGATATTCTTGGTCTTGGTACAGAGGCAAGAATGAATGTTCCATCAACACTTGGTGGTAACTGGGTTTGGAGAATTGACGGCAGTGTGCTAACAGATGAACTAGCAGACCAGCTAAAGGAAATGGTAATCAACAGTTCAAGACTGGAGGAAAATTAAAAAATGAGCATTATTGAAAATCTTGAATTAACAGCAAAAAACGACTACTGTAAGACTCTTAAGGAACTTACACCGGCAGAACTTCACCTTTGCCTAGGTAAAGCAATGATGGGTGAAATCGCTGATACTTGGGAAAAGTGTCAGAAGAAGGAAGCTTCTAAGAGAAGAGCATACTACTTCTCAGCTGAATTCCTAATGGGTAGAATGATGTACAACAATCTATACTGCATGGGTATTCTTGACACAACTAAGAAGCTACTAAAGTCTAAGGGTATTGACATCAATGTATTTGAAGATATTGATGATGCAGCTCTTGGTAACGGTGGTCTAGGTAGACTAGCAGCTTGTTTCCTAGATTCAGCAGCTACTCAGGAAGTTCCACTAGACGGTTATGGTATCCGTTATAAGTACGGTCTATTTAAGCAGTTAATCGAAGACGGTTATCAGGTAGAAATTGCTGATAACTGGCAGAGATTTGAAGATCCATGGTGCATCCGTAGAGAAGAAGATGCAGTTGAAGTTAAGTTCCAGGATCAGACAGTTAAGGCTGTACCTTATGATATGGCTGTTATTGGCTATGGTGCAAAGAGCATTAACACTCTTCGTCTATGGCAGGCAGAAGCAGTTGACGAATTCGACTTTCTAGCATTTAACGCATCACACTATGATGAAGCTGTAAAGGCTAAGAACGATGCAGAAAACATTTCTTCTGTTCTATATCCAAACGATGGTACTCACGAAGGTAAGCTACTTCGTCTAAAGCAGCAGTATTTCTTCTGTTCAGCTTCCCTACAGGATATTATTAAGAGATATAAGGCTAAGTACGGCAATGACTTCAGCAAGTTCTCAAGTCATGCAGCTATTCAGCTAAACGATACTCATCCTGTTATTTCTATTCCTGAACTAATCAGACTTCTAGGTCTAGAAGGTATTGGTTTTGAAGAAGCTCTTGATATTGCACAGAAGACATTTGCTTATACAAACCACACAGTTCTTGGCGAAGCACTTGAAAAGTGGGACAAGAACCTAATTAGAGAAATTCTACCTGAAATTCTTACAATTATCGAAAGAATTGCTATTCACGAATACAACGATATGCACGCTAAGGGTGTTAGCGATGAACAGTTTGCTAAGAAAATGGCTATCATTGACGGCGACCTAGTTCATATGGCTAGACTAGCTTGTTATGTTGGTTCTTATGTAAATGGTGTTGCTTGGATTCATACAGAAATCCTAAAGGACGATGTTCTAAAGGAATGGTATGAACTATATCCTGAAAGATTCCAGAACAAGACTAACGGTATCACACAGAGAAGATGGTTAGGTCTATGTAACCCAGAACTATCTGACTTCATCACAGAAAGAGTTGGCGATGGTTGGTTAAAGGATCTATCAGTTCTTAAGGGTCTTGAAAAGAACATTGACGCTAAGACTGTTCGTGCATTTAACACAATTAAGAAGAAGAAGAAGACTCAGCTTGCTAACTACATCAAGGATACTGAAGGTGTTGAAATCGACCCATCATTCATCTTTGACATTCAGGTTAAGAGACTTCACGAATATAAGAGACAGCTACTAAACGCATTCTCTATTGTTATGATTTATAACAAGCTAAAGAAGGGCGAACTAAAGGATTGGCAGCCAACAGCATTTATCTTTGGTGCTAAGGCAGCTCCTGGTTATGCCAGAGCTAAGGCTATCATTAAGTACATCAACGAAGTTGCTAAGCTAGTTAACAACGACCCTGATACTAAGGATAAGCTAAAGGTTCACTTTGTACAGAACTACAATGTTTCTTATGCAGAAAAGATTGTTGTTGCTGCTGACTTCTCAGAACAGATTTCTACAGCAGGTACAGAAGCATCAGGTACAGGTAACATGAAGTTTATGCTAAACGGTGCTGTTACTCTTGGTACTTATGACGGTGCTAATGTTGAAATCGCTCAGCAGGCAGGTATCGAAAATGAATACATCTTCGGTGCTAGAGTTGAAGAAATTGACGAACTAAAGGCTAACAAGACTTACAACCCAAGAGAAGTATATGATAACAACCCAGAAATCAAGGCAGTTCTTGATACTTTGGTTGACGGTACATTCTCTGACGGTGGTGCAGTTGGCGAAGGTTCATTTGCTGAACTATACACAGCTATCCTAAATGGTACTGCTTGGCATGACCCAGACCATTACTTCCTACTACTTGATCTTCAGGATTATGTTGATACTAAGATTAAGGGCAACAAGGATTATCAGGATAGAACAGCATTTGGTAAGAAGTGCTTAATCAACATTGCTAATGCAGGTATGTTCTCATCTGACAGAACAATCCTAGAATATGCTAAGGATCTATGGCACGTAAAGTAATTTAAAATTACTTTTCCGCTATAAATAAATTATCCCTACTCGAAAGAGTAGGGATTTTGTTTTATGTTATTATACAAATTTTATAAAACTTTCTTATATGCTAACCTTTATGGTTAGCTTTTTTCTTTTGTTTTCACATAAAAAGCACTTACAAAACTGTAAGTGCTTAAAGTTTATTTTAAAAGACTGTTAAATTCTTTAACAGTTACATCAGCATAACCACTGACTTCTGTATTCTCATTCTTTGCAAATTCTTTGCCAAGCATATAAACCTTGTTATCAATAATATAAACAAAGAAGTAGTTGTTAGCAAAGTTTTTATTAACTAATTCAACTTCATAAATCTTGTCAGCATCAGATGCCTTAAAGGTCTTTTCCTTTCCCTGACCTGACTTAGTAATAACATTGCTTGTATGTAACATACTGTTGATTACATTAATTTTAGACTTTTCTTTCCACTTAATAGAAACCAGCTTTTTACCTTGTTTCTCACCTGTACCGTCATAAACATTAGCTGCAACACTATTTGTATCAGCTGATGATGCAGTTGTTGTCACAGTAGTTGATTGTGTGGTACTTTGGGCTGTAGTAGTTGTTGTACTTGAACCTGTGTCTGTACTATTGCCACAACCTGTAACACCAATCATCATTGTTGCAAGTAGTGCAATAACAATTAATCTCTTCATATTATACATTCCTTTTTAATTTTTTTCTTATTATATCATAGATTTATGAATTTTGTGTGATATTTAAATATCTTTTAATTCATTTTCAATAAAAGATATGTAATCTTTTCTATTTACATCATTTCTATGATTTTTGTACCATTCATAAGATTCTTTTAATCCTTGATACAATGACTTTGTTGTTGGCATTAGTTCTTTCTGCTTTGATACATCTAAACAATAACTATAATTATGAAAAGGAAAATAATCCCTTTGATTGTAGCTTTCATATACATATTTTTTCTCCAATTCAGAACCAACAACTTTATAACAAGTTTCTACAAATGTATTAATTGTGTCAATTTTTTCGTTACCGACATTAAAAATTCTATCGTCAGGCTTTTTGTCTATTAAGATTTCGATAAACCTACATAAATCTTCAACATCAAAAAATTGCAATTTCATATCGCCATTATTAGGAATATAAAAAGGTTTATTCATCTCAGCACAATCAAATACAAAAGCCTCTCTATACAAATTTTGCATTTTTCCATACAAATAAGGAGGTCTTATTATATAAGCATTTGGAACTTTACTAAGCAATACTTGTTCAGCTTCTATTTTATTACTTCCATAATCTCCCCATATTGAATTATCCCCTACAAGTTGTTCCTCTTTAAAAGGCTGTGGTAAGGTTTCAGGATAAACTGCACTGGAACTAATGAAAACTATATCTTTTATAGTGGACAAAGATGACAACAATTCCTTCATATCATCACCTGTATAAGTATTAACTGCTATCACTAAATCAAAGTCATATTGTTTCAAAGAATCACCGATATTGTTCCTATCTCCAACAATTAACTTTGCTTTTTCCGGTTGTTTGTGTGTATTTCTATTGTACACATAAACATCATCGCCTTTTGCAATAAAATATGTAGCAAGATATTTACTTACAAAGATTGTTCCACCCATAATCAATATTTTTTTCATATATACCTCTTTTCAAAAAACAAAAATATATATCCTGTTTTTTCATTCTAACATAACTATTACTTTATTGCAACAAAATTGACCCTGCATAAGCAAGGTCAATCTGTATGAGTATTTTAATATTAGGAAAAAGCAGTTTTTATCAATATTATTTAACAACAACTTTACACTTTAACACAACACCATTAGTGTTTACTGTAATGAAAGCAATACCCTTTTTCTTTGCAATAACTTTACCGTTAGCTCTTACAGTAGCTACCTTAGTATTGCTTGACTTAAATTTAGCAGTACCGATTTTGCCTGTAATTTTAAGTGTAAAGGACTTTTTAGCTTTTAGTCTTACAATATTCTTATTAAGTGTAGGTTTGCTTACAGTGAATTTAACAGTACTTGAAACACCATTATTAGTTACTGTAACAGTTGCAGTACCTTTCTTCAGTGCAGTTACCTTACCTGTTGAAGATACCTCTACAACCTTACTGTCACTTGACTTATAAGTTGTTGCACCTTTACCGTTACTAACATTAGCTTTAATCTGATAGTTACCCTTTACATATACCTTAGCAGATTTATTAACAGTAACGGTTGTAGGAAGTTCCTTATAGCTTACTACACAATATGTACCACCTGATGTTGTAAATGATAGTTTACCGTCACTATATGTTGTATCAACCTTAGTTAACTTACCGTCAACTACTGAATATACTTCTGATGTGCTATCACCTACTACAGATGCAGTAACATTTGATAGTTTCTTATTAATTGAGTCACCATAGAAAGGTGTTGTTAATCCTGTTTCAACATTATATACTTTACTCTCAAGTGAATAACCTGACTTTTTAAGTATAGAGGCATTTACTATTTCAGTTGACACACTTACAATTGCTGAGTCAGTTGCAGTAATTTCGCTGACATCCTTAGTACCGGCTAATACACCGTACATTGTTGAATAAATGCTTGGGTTAAATCCTGCAATGCTAAAGCCAATGCTATATTTTTTAGATGCAGTATTGATTCTGCCAATGCTCATTCCAACATTTTCAGGGTCATATTTTGATGAACCGGCAACATAGTCAACATAACTACTGTTCTTTGCACTTCTTAGAGGAGCAATTACACAACTACCACCTGGGAATGTTGAATGTGCAGTACCTTCATTATCATACTGAGTACCACATAGGTCAGCAGATACAACAACAAGTTTATCTCTGTCAACAATACTTTCAAGTCTTCTGCTATAGTACCAACTCCATCTTGATGCACCACCACGAGAAGTTGCAGTTGGATTCACAATAAACTTACAACCCTTAGCACCATAGTATCTTTCCAATTCAGGATAGGAATAAGTATCTTTACAAATACTTAAACCAATTCCACCATAAGGAGTTTCAATAATTACCGGATTAGTACCACTCTTACACCATGCACCTTCTACCGGTTGAATCTTTCTATATGTAGTTACTGTACCGTCAGGACTACAACAGAATGCTGAGTTATATGCTTGATCAAGTTCATCAGGATTTTCAGATGCCGGAATTTTTTCTGATGCACCGAAGATTACATACATATCATATTTCTTTGCATATTCAGAAAGTGTCTTAGCATAGTAGCCTTTCTTTGTAATAGCCTTGTCAACTGCAAGTCTATATGTAGCACTTTCAGGATTACTTGATGAACAATAACCTTGTAGAGCCATTTCAGGGAATACTATAATGTCTGCATCACTTTTACTTGCAGTTACAATATAGTTTTCCATCTGTTCTAGGTTTTTATCTAAATCACCCCATACTGCTTGGAAATTAACTGTTGCAATTGTAGGGTCACTTACTGTACCGGAAGAAACTTTATCTTCCTTAGTGTCATCAGCCAAATCTTTATACCATTCTGTATATAGGTTAGGTTGGAAGATTGAACTGTTTACATCACCACCACGAGTTGTTGATAAAGTAATTTCTCCTGTATACATTCCCGGTTCTTGAACTGATGCACCACCGGCATAATCCTTTGAATATTTACCTGAGTCACTAGTACCACCCGGACCAATTACAACACTACCACCTGGGAAGTTATATAGCAACTCACCATTTTCATCATATTCTTTACCTGCTAAATCAGCACTTGCAATGTACATTCCATCTCTATCAGCAATAGACTCAAGTCTGTTTTCATAATACCATTGCCAATTAGTTGTATTTAATGAACCATCTTCTTCATCATAGCTACCTCTTGATGTAGCAGTTGGATTTAGAAGGACTCTACAACCCTGGGCATCGTAATATCTTTCAAGCTCAGGAACTGCATATGTATCGTAACAAATACTAACACCAACCTTACCCTCAGCAGTATTTAAAATTGTTGGAGTAGAACCGGCTTTGCACCATATACCCTCAACAGGATGCATCTTCTGGTATGTTGTTACTGTGCCATCAGGAGAACAAGCAAATACTGAGTTGTAAGCATGTTTGCTATCATTAGGAACAACCTCTGTTGCACCATAAGCAATCCACATATCGTATTCATCAGCTAACTTTGCAATCTTTGTAGCTGTTGGGCCATCTACAGTTTCGGCAGTTTTAACTGCCATTTTGCTTTGTGCATCATCAAGGTCATATGAATAACAATAACCACTAACACACATTTCAGGGAAAACTAAAAATTCAACATTGTCTTCCTTTGCCTTTTCAATGTAGTCAACCATTTTTGCTACATTAGCATCAACATCGCCCCATTTTGAGTCAAAGTTAACTACAGAAATTTTTAACTTTCCATCACCATTAGTTCCTTCAGCTGAAACATTAATAACAGCCACACTGCATACCATCAAAACAGTTAGCAGTACTGAAACACATCTCTTGAGAAATTTACTTTCCACTTTTTACTCCCTCTTTCTATCTGAACAAAATTTCTGACAAATTCAGATAAGTAAAAAAGGGTTATGCACATAGCATAACCCCATTGTCAGCAACAATATTCAAGAAAACAGAAAAGGCATCACACTTCAATGTGTGACGCCTTTGTCATTTCAGTTTCTTGATTTGTCCCTATTATATTCGTGTATTTTGGAAATGTCAACTAAAAAATTGTATTTTAGAGACATTTACATAATAGAAAAATAATGTGAAAAATTTATTAGTGGAATTAAATAAATTTAGTAGTTTATTTATAATATTTTACAATTAAATCACTCAACAACCTGCTCAGAAACCTCAGAATTAATTTCAAGTCCCCAACCATAGTACCATTTACCGTCAATAGAAATATAGTATTCATCAGTTGGAACTAACTCAGAATCATCAAGTCTCTTATCAGAATAGTTAGTGTATTTGTAAGAAACATTAGCTAGAACTACTTTCTCAATATTAACATTAATATCGTAATAGTCCTTTATTTCTTTAATACACTTCTTAGCATACTTGTCAGTCATATCTTTAATTGAATTAATCTTATACTCAGTATCACAAGTATAAAATCCTTTGATAGCTTCCTTTAGACCTGCATTGCCACCATATTCACCCTTAATAAAGTAATCAGGATACATAGCAGCTCTCTCATTAAATGACTTTGTCTTGTATGCCTTTACAATTGTTTGAATTGCACCATCAATATCGTTATAATACTTATTGCTTTTTACTGAGTCAACAGTAGTAGTTACTGTTGTTAAAGTGTTTGAACTTGAATTACTTTCTGTTCCACAACCAACGAAAGTAAAGATTGTAACAATAACAAGTGAAATTATAATCAGTCTTTTCATAAATAACATCCTTTAGTTTTTGTTATATTATATCATAAATTCTTAAATGATAAAATAAAATATAAAAATAAATGTTAAAAAATTATAGTAATAATAAAGAAGTATATATATGTTATCTGCACTAGTAACATAAGTTGAGAATCTGACAATTTCATATCACTCATCCTCATCTCCAAAAATTTTTTCCTCGCCATCATCGTACCGATAATAAGAAATATGTTTTTTTATAATATCTCTACTTAAACCATTATTAAATTCTTCAGGTAAATCCATACTAAAACCAGAACTGTTAATAAAATAAATATCAGCCGAAACAATATTTTTACCGGTATTTTCTTTCATATAGTCAATTAAATCTGTAGTAATCATTTTAAAAGTTTTTAATCCGACTTTACCATTAACATAAACAGAAACATTAGTGTTATAACATTCTTTTGTTATTCTTTTAATGTCATAGTTTTTCCCAAAATAGTTACTTACATATGCAATTACACAATAATCATCTATGTCATATTTTTTTGCCAAATAATCATCAACAACAGTTGCATAAATATCAGCAGCTTTAACATCCTTAAAATCATCTTTAAAAGTAGGTGGATCATTAGGCGAGTCGGTAGATACATATCTATTAACAGTAACCTCACCATATTGACTTTCTACAATTAAATGTTCCGGCTCTAAAGAAGAGTATGGTACATATCCTGAATACTCAAATTTTTCCTTTGGATATGTCTTGTCCAGATATTTAAAAATATCTTCTATACATTCGATTGCACTCTTCTGTGAATCATCTAACTCCTCATAGTCTAAAGGCAATCCTTCTTGCTTCAAAATCTTTTTTTGTCTATCACATAACACATATGACCCCTTACTATTTGATTCATTTCTCAAAATCGGATTAATAAAATTACAACTACAAAACATTAACGCAATTGTAAAGCACAAAACAATGAGTACAACTTTTTTCTCTCTGTTTGCTATCTTTCCAAATGAATCTATTCTTCCTTCATGTCTACATGAATATGTAATATTATACTTTCTCATATTTTTTCCTTTTCTATACTATTTAAAATATTCAATGCCTAATCTTTTCATATGATATTTCCCCTAAATTTCGTAATTTGTTTTTATGTTATCTGTTCTAATAACATTAGTTGAGAATCAGATAATTTCATATCACTCACCCTTTACTTCATATACTTTTTCCTCGCCATTTAATCGCCTATTGAATTTGATATGTTTTTTTATTACATTTGAACTTAAGCCATTCATAAATTCTTCCGGCAAATCCATACTAAAATCAGATCTATTAATTAAATAAACACTTGAAGACACTGGCAAACTACCAGTCTTATTCTTCATAAAGTTGACCATATCCTTACTGATATTTTCAAAAACATTCATTCCTAATTCATCATTAACGTATACATTTACATTACAATCACATTTTTCTGTTATTGTTTTAGTATCATAAGTATCATCTAAATATTCACTTGCATATACATCTACAAGATACTTATCTGTATCATATTTTTTTGCCAAATAATCATCAACCACAGTTGCATAAATATCAGCAGCTTTAACAGTCTTAAAATCGTCATCAAAAGAAGATAGAAAATTAGGTAAGTAAGTTGATACATATCTGTTAACAGTAACCTCGCCATATTGGCTTTCTACAATTAAATGTTCCGGCTCTAGGGTAGAGTATGGTACATATCCTGAATATTCAAATTTTTCCTTTGGATATGTCTTGTCCAGATATTTAAAAATATCTTCTATAGAGTCAATTGCATTCTTCTGTGAATCATCTAACTCCTCATAGTCTAAAGGCAATCCTTCTTGCTTCAAAATCTTTTTTTGTCTTGCAGTTAAAGAATATTTGTAACTTTCTGTCTTATTATTAAGAATTAAATTTGGAATACTGCAACCACAAAAACAACTGACATTACGAACAATAAACATAATATAAATACTTTTCTCTTCATATTATTGACCACCCACTCCACCTAATTTACAATGATTAATAAAATACTCGATAAATTCAGCAAAAAGAGGTATATTGTATTTTTTTAAGTGGTAAATATCAGAATCACTCCATTTATATTCACCATCACTAAAAGAATTATTAACCATATCCATAACAGCCTCACCGGAAACTTTATCAATTATACGGGCAGAGGTAATCAACTTAGGTTTGAAAGAAGTTAAGTAACCAAGAATATCGTCCTTTATGTCAAGTGGTGTACCAACATAAATGTTATGTTTTTTATATATTCGTTTTAACCATACTTGATACAATTTAGCACCCATAACACAACAATCCTCATACAAATAATGTAATTTTATCATCATATATATCACTATCACAATACATTAGCACAATAGCAATTCCAGATAATGTTATAATATCATAATTTAACTTGCAATGCAAAATATATCACAAAATAAAATTTCAAAACATAACAAAAAAGGCACACTAAGTAGTGTGCCATAATTTATTCAGTAGTGGTTGCTTGGCAACCTATTTAAAAGGGGTTACACCCTGAAAACTGAATAAAGAATTTCTAGCTTTACTAGCTGACCAAAAAAGACTCTTGTGGTCAAGCCCTCGACCTATTAGTACTGCCAAGCTGAACATGTCACCATGCTTACACACGCAGCCTATCAACCTCGTAGTCTACAAGGGGTCTTACTCATATTCTGATGGGATATCTAATCTTGGAGTCGGCTTCACGCTTAGATGCTTTCAGCGTTTATC
>ERZ773224.3334-NODE-3334-length-14458-cov-5.991321_pt1 | contig 14458 bp, 9 predicted proteins | sample MGYA00580526_ERZ773224 | MGnify/ENA primary metagenome ERZ773224 (study PRJEB29015, sample SAMEA2737743) | human gut metagenome | biome: human gut; feature: human-associated habitat; material: faeces | place: China | collected 2012 ... | reverse complement strand
TAAAAAATTAATTGTTGGATTTAATTCCAAAAAATAATTATAAATATTTTTTAATTTATCATAAAATCCACTAAATATTTGCACTAATTCTTCCTGATTTAAATTTTCATTTTTTTGTGTTTTATTAATAAAAATACTTCCAATTTTAAATTCTACAAAGAATACAAATGTAATAAATATTATTGTAATTATTATTTGAAAAATATCTTTATTTTTTATTAATTTAGATAATTTCATAAATAACATTGTTATTATACTTACAGATAATGCTGGCAAAACTGGAAAAATTAATAAAATTATAATTAAATATAAATAATATATAATTCCAGCATATGTACAAATTCCATAAATAATTAATGGAAATAGTGCAAAAATAATTTCCGAAAAATATAAATTAATTACTAATGTATTAAATTTTGAAATTAATAATTCTTCAGTTTTTATTGGCAAAGGCAGTAAAACTTCTAAATCTCGTGAAAAGAAATATACATTTGTACTCGCCAAAATTACTTGAAAAATCATTATTATCATTATTATTAAAAAGAAAAAGTTTAAAAATAATGTAGGTTGACCAATTTTTACTAATTCATCCACTATCATATAACTCAAATATGATAATGCTACCATAACAATTACCAAAAACCAAATAAAAATTGATTTTTTATTAATTTTATTTGTTTTTGGATCGATTATATATGGATTTTGAAAAGAATTTAAAAAAAGAATTTTTGTTAAATTAAATATATTTTTTATTTTACTCATTTTCTACAATCTCCATAAATAATTCTTCTAATGATTTATTTTCTTTTAATTCTTTTTTCAAATCTTCATATGTTCCTACAAATAATAATTTTCCTTTATCTATAATACCTATTCTATCACATAATCTTTCTGCTACGTCCAAAATATGTGTTGAGAAAAATACTGTATTCTTTTGATTTGCATGTTCTCTCATCATATTTTTTAGTTCAAATGAAGATTTTGGATCAAGTCCAGTCATTGGTTCATCTAAAATCCAGTTTTTAGGATTATGCAATAATACTCCAATTATTATTAATTTTTGCCTCATTCCATGAGAATAACTTTCTATTTTGTTGTTTAATACATTATTTATTTCAAATTTTTCCGATAGTTCTTTTATTTTTTTAACCCTATCTTGTGTTGATACTTCATATATGTCTGCCATAAAATTTAAGTATTCGATACCTTTTAGTTTTAAAAATACATCTGGATTGTCTGGTACTAGGCCTATTTGTTTTTTTGCCTCTATTGGTTCTTTTTTTATGCTTTTGCCGTCTATCAAAATGTCTCCTTTGTCTATTTCTAGTATTCCTGTTATCATTTTTATTGTGGTTGTTTTTCCGGCTCCATTTGGTCCTAGAAATCCAAATATTTCTCCATCTTTTATTTCTAAATTAATATCGTTTATTACTTTTTTATTTTTTTTGTATTCTTTTGATATGTTTTTTATTTCTATCATTGGCATCACTCCTTTTATGCATTATAAAACAAAAGAGGCTGCTTTGCAACCCCTTTTCTATATTATACACTAAATGACATTTTGAAATCATAATTATCATTTAATTGCATTATAATTATTATTTTTTTAGAATCTGTACTCTTTCCTGTAGAATCTGTAACTGTTAATGTACATGTATATAAATTACTTCCTTTTTGTTCAATGGTTTCAAATTCAAAATTATTAAATTCAAAAAATGTATTTTTGATATAATTTTCAAATTTGTCTTGAGTATCTAAATAATTATTTTTAAAGCCATCTGCTATGTAGTTATATGATGTTCTATAATCATGTCTATTTATCATTTGAATAAATTTGTCTATATTCATTTGTACTTTCTTTTCGTTTTCTGCTTTATCATATGTTTCTTTAAATTTATCTGTTGGAATTGTATATGTGTCTAATTGTACTGTATATTCCATTACATTAGTTGCTCTAAATATATAGTTCCTTTCATATTGATCTTGGCATACATATTCAGTATAATCATCAGTTGTATTTACTAAATATTTATACATTTGAATATGTTCTAATTCCTCTTTATTTTTCTCTATATATTTTTTATATTCATCAATATTTCCAAATTTCTTTTCTTTATATTCATTTGTCAAATATTTGTCATAGTAAATATCTGGATAATCAACTAACATAGTCTTAAAATGTTCAAAATATTTCTGAGCAATTTGTTCGTATGACATATTTTTATTTTCAAATGAATTTAAAGAATTTGGCTGTATACTATTATTATTTTCATTTATTTTAATATCATCTATACTTTCAACTCTATTATTTACAAATTCAATTGAGAATGTTTGATTTTTACTATCAACTCTACAAATAAAATATTTTTCTTCTACATCATTTTCACCCAAATAAGCCTTTAATATGTATATACTAATACTATCATTATATTTTGCCTTCATACTTATTGGAATTAATATAGTATTTGTTTTAACTTCATATAGTTTATCTTTAAAATTATTTACTGAAATATTATTACTTTTTTTATAATTTTCATCTAATATGCATAAAACAGCCTCTGCTCTTTTTTCTTCACTTGTCAAATCTGCTAAATATTCATCGTTTATACTAAAATAATGATACATATCTTCACCTGAAATTTGATTATTAACATCATATTGCATTATTCTAATATATTTATTTACAGCATCAACAACAGAATAAAACATAGAAGCATCAGAAACATTAATATATCCATTTTTATCTTCTTCAGGAGCCTTTTCTTCTCCTTCTTCTAAATAATCCGCATTTGCTATAACATTATCTTTATTTTCCTTCTTTAATAAAACAATCAAAGTCAAAATAATTACAATTATAACCATAACAAATATAATAATACTTTTTTTAATTTTATTCATACTTAATCAATCCTTACTTAAATCTAAATACATGTGTAAACTTGCTTTGAGCACCCTTTGAAATTTTTACAACATCTCCTGTTTGAGGTGAATGTATATATTCATCATTTTCTAAATATATACCTGCATGACCTACACTTCTACCTTTTTCCCCGCTAAATACAATTAAAATATCACCTGGCTGTACTTCACTCCAACTTATTTCATTACTTGTATTTGCATACGGTCTATATTCTCCTGTAGATCCTGGTACAGATATACCATTTTGTTTATATACCCAAAATACAAATCCTGAACAGTCAAATGTATTTGGACCTTTTGCTCCCCATACATATGCACAACCTAATTTTGACTTTGCAGTTTCAATTATTTTATCACTATCTCCTCCTGAAAGGGTACCATATTTTCCAAACATTTGATTCCACATATCAAGTTTTTGCTGAACTTGCCATGCTGTATATTCTCCTGCTTCCCATGGGGTAAATACTGCTGAGTCTGCATGTTCTGCACCACCATTTACACACAATCTTTCATAGTCACTTCTTATTCCTTTATAAACACTATTAAGCAAATAATTTCCATATTCACTTTTTCCTTGTGCATGAGTTGTTTTATCCTGTGTTGAATACAAACTTTGCATCCCACTAAGTGTACCTGGTAATCCAAATCCAAGTGGATTGCATCCACTATCTTTTCTCCTATTATAAATCTCCATAATCATTGCTTCTTTACTTCCACCAGAACCATAACTTTTTATTAAATTAGCATATGCTATAATTCCATCATGAAGACTCGAGAATCCTTTTCCTTTAGAATTTTGTGTATAAACTGCAATTCCCCAATAATTATTTGGTGCATTGCTTGGCGCCTTAAAGCTTTGTTCTGCCCTTGCTGTAATAACAACTAATTCTGGATTAACACCTGCCTCAAGAGACCAATCATATATATCTGCAGCATATGGCATAAAATTCGTTCTAAACGCATCATTACTTCTTTGTCCATATTCCTGCATAGCCTTTACAAAATCTTCTTTTGATAGTGTTGCTTTATATAAATCAAAACCACTTCCAGAAGTTCCAGCACTATTAAATTCTGATTTATTAAATTCAGAAAAATCATATTCCTTAACACCAAAACTTGTACCAGTTGCTTTATAAAATAAATACTTAGTCAAATCAATAAGCTTATCAGAACAATTTTTTTGCATAATCTCCCATAACCAAGAAGTAGTAGTTCCATCAGTTAAAAAACTTTTTGCTTTCTTATGCTTTTTCTTGCACAAAATTTTAACAAAATTATCAGTATCTGCATCCTTATCATCTTTAGGATTATTAACAGGTGTTTGACCAACATAACTTTGCTGTGTAGATATAAATGTTGTTGTTTGTTTTCTATTTATTTTATGTTTATATACATCACACTTTACATATGAAGGAATTACAGCAAGAAGAACTTCTTCTGTTGTTGTATCTTTACTAGCACCACTTGAATCACTTTTCGTTGTTTCTTTATTCTTATTTGGATTTAATAAATCCAAATTTGGATCTGATTTTATATTATTTGTAAATAATGAACTAGATCCTGAACTATTTGTTTTACCACTTGGTCCAGTTAAATATGTACTAGCCGGCGTAGTTTCTTTCGGTTTATGATCTTCAATATATTTTCTTGCTTTTTTTGCTAATTCCTGTGCGTGTTCATTATTTAATAACGCCTTATTACTATTAGAATTTCCAGATGCGTTAGAATCTAACACATACTCAGTATCATCTTCATCCTTTGAGTTTGTATCGTTTGATATTACCTCTGCTTCTTTATAAGTATACTCCACACTATAATCAACAATCCAAACATTTGCCCTCGTTAAAGCAATCGTCGGAGCATTTATCTCTGTTTTTACAGTATGAGTAATCTTATATTCAGTATCATCTACCTCATAATCAGCATCATTTTTCCAATCATTAATACCAACTGTGGCACCAGCACCAGTAATTCTATCAACCGGCCACCAATAGCCTTTAGTTGGAATATTTTTTAAACCATATGTAGTTGATGGTGTAACTCTTGCATATGTATCTGTTCTAGTTTCTTTTTTGTATGTATATACATCTGTATTTGTATTTGTTGTTATATTATCATAAATAGAAATTGTAATTTCACTATTTTCTGCTAAATCTGCCAATTCCATTACAAAACTTTTATCTTCACCAATAACCAATAATGACCATAAATAATTAAATGGTAATGTATAATTTTGTACATAATTTTTATAATAAATTGTTTGCTTTGAAACTGTTTTAGTAACTTTTTTATAATTTCCATCACTATTTTTATTATCTTCGCTTAAATTTGAACTATACTCACTTATATTTGCTTCAATATCATTTAAATCTAATGTTTCAGTTGTAGTATTTATTGAAGCAATTACAACATTACCTGTATCATCTAATGTAAAATGATCTAAAGCCTTACTATCACCATCATCTACATATTTTGAAAAAGTATTAGTATCAACATATGTAAGAAATTTTGACGATCCATCCTCCTTATGTCTTTCAAATTTTATAATACCATTTAATTTACCTTCTGCATCTCCTAAATCCGGATACTGTGTGATTATTTCTGCATTTAATAATTTCTCTAATTCTTCAGGCTTGTCTAAATATTGTGAATATACATCATTCATACACCATAACAATTCAGCTTGTGTAACTTCATCTAAACTTTTAACTTTTGGTTTTTTCTTTAATTTTCTATTAATTTGAAGTTTACTTATAACTTCCTCATCAGACATATTTGCTATTTCTTCATCGGAATATTTCAATCCTTTTAAAGCTGTTTTCTTCAAATCATCTTTACTAACACTTAATCCCGTTTCACCACTAATACTAACATGATCAGTATAATTTGAAGGATTACCTAACTCTGCATCTTCCCACTCACCATCATCTATAGTTATAAAATAAAAACCAGAAGATAATATAATATAAACAATCATAACAACAACTATTGTTAAGATAACTAACTTAAAAGAAAATAGCGATTTTAATATTTTTTTAAAATTTTTCAATATATTACCCTCCTTTTTATCTTATATTTTGATTCTTAATTCTTCAAAATTATTATACTGTTCTTTATTTTCAATTTTTTTATATTCATCATAATTCAGTACTGCTTTTGTAAATACTATATTTTTATATGTACTACTTGAAGAATAAGCATTTGCAAATTTGATTTTTAAATTTGTTTTATATTTACTTTGTACCATAAGTTGATTTGGTATTATTTCATTACTTAAAAAATATATTTTTTTATCATTTTTGTTTAACAAAAATACTGATTTAGTATCATTACTTGTATCTAATAAAATATCATTAGTAGAATTATTTTCAATAAGTAAATTATATTCTTCATGATCCATATAAGTATCCACCTGTGTTACTGTAACTTTTATATCATCAATATTTGTAACTTTATTAGGCTTACTACGTCCCACGTAACTATTAATATTTAATTTATATACACCATCTTCTTCAACTATTGTTACATAATCTTGTTTTGTCTCTGCATTATCAATTTTTCCAGTAGATAATATATCTCCTGTAATTCTTACTTGATATATATCATTTACCCAATTTTCAATTGTATATGTTTTCTTTTCTCCACCAAATGTATAGTTAAAATAAATATTGTTAAAATCGTTTATTGTTGGATACATTTCCTCCTTACATTCATCAGTAAGAAGATTATATGCTGCTTCTACATTACTACTATTACAATAATCCATAAATTGTTTTATTATATCAGATACATTTTTTAATTCATCCTCTGATACTGATTTCCCTGTTACGAGTGATTTAGATGAAATCACTTCATCTCCATAACTTGCATTTTTTATTACTATATTTTCAACTTTTGGAGTATTTGTTTTTTTTGCAATAGCATTTAATAATTGTATTAAAGCAATTATAAAGACTATAATTAATATAACCTTTATAATTTTCTTTCTGTTTTGATTAAAAAATCTTATTAAATTATACATAATTATAGTCCTCCAATTTTTTATTTACTTTTTTTGTCATAATATGCATTAATTCTATCCATAACTTTATCTGTCTCTTCTTCTGCATTAAATAGATTTTGTTTTACTCTGTCATTTCTATTAAATTCATCAATAAATGTTGTACGCCAATCCTCTTGGTCTTTTTTCTTCATGTCTTTTGGTTTTGAACCAACTCTTTTTGCATATTGAACTGTTGATATAGCCATATCTCTATCTGTTACAATTTTATCATCTATCATTTCTTTTGCAATAACCATATCGTCTATATCTGTTATACCATTTTTTACATAATATTCAGATTCATTGTCCATAAAATCTTTTGCTGCTTTTCTGCTTCCTAATAAGCTTTCTAATTTAACTTGATTATCGTAATTACTTTTAAATTTGTCTGCATATTCTTCTAGTTTCTTATCATCATATTCATCTCCATAATATGCTTCTTTCCCAATATCAATAGCCTCATTTAAATCTTCATCATTTTCGAATTCTGGTAAAACACCATCTGCTGCTTTGTATCCACTAACTGCTCCTGTTACACCATATTGGAACGCTTTATTTGGATCTCCACCAGCAATTCCTCCTAATATAACACCAGCTGTGCCCGCAGCCAAGCCTCCATATAATTTTAATCCTGTTCTTAGTGGATGTGAATTTTGAATTTTCTTTCCTAACTTAGATAATTTCTTATTAGCATAATATCTTGCCCCTCTTACAAATGGACCATCAGCAAATCCTTTCTTAATTTTTTTCTTATCTCCTAAATTATTAGGTATATTAGATGCATTTGTTGTAGAACTGCCACTACCTTTTCTAGCTGCCGGCATATTATTAACATTTGCATTAGTACTTTTGCTTGTTTGTACTACTTTTGGAATAGCACTTCTAGGTGCAAGTTTTGGTATTTTAGTTTTTACATTATTTTCTCCAAGCATATCTCCACTTTCTCCTGATGTTCCACCTAACATACTATCAACTTTATCAAAATCCTTATTAAATCTTAAACCTTTACTACTATTTGAATCACTTGAATCACTTGAATCACTTGAATCACTAGCACCACTTGAAGATGAAGAACCAGAAGATTTTGACCCAGCTTGTTTTCCTAACAATTTATTCATACCAGTCATCATCATTGCTGCACCAGCTGGTCCACCTAATAATCCAGGTGTATGTGCCTTTTCAAATCCAAAGAATCTACGTAATAATTTTTCTGCTGGTGTCATAAATCCTAACGCAACAACAACATATATTATATTTTTACTAGCAAAATTTACAGCAGATCCTATTAATATTGTATATAATATCAAATGCATTGGTTGTATCAACAAGTTAAATATATATTCTTTGAACCATGCATCGAAAGCCTGCGCTTTTCCATCATTCATTTTATCTATTGGGTATGTCAAAGCTACTAATGGAGCTATAATTGTTAAGAATGCCATATACACAACCCTTTTCACATATGTAAAAACAAATATTACTGTATAAATTACTAATACAACATATATTAATTTCCATCCAATTGCAATATATGTATCCTCATCATCCTCCAATAACTGCAATTTAATTCTTGCTTGTTGCATAAAATTTTCTGCCGGCCAAGCAAGTTTAGCAACGTCATTTTTACTTGATGCTTTTTGGTTACTTGAATTTAAAAAATAACTTGCATATTGATTTTCTTCTGTATTTTCATCTCCTACAAGAACTTCATATGCCTTTTTTGCTTTTTTAACATCTTCAATTACAAAAACTTCTGGCTCTGTAACATTTGTCTCTTCATCAGCATCAACTTTAGTTGTATCTACTATGTCTATTACTTTTTTTACAACAAGATTTGAAAAAGACATTATATATTGCATTGAGAATAATAAACATATAGCAACCACCCAATCCAATAACATTTGTTTATATTTTGCTTTATCATTTGATGTACTTGATATTATTATTCTTATTCCTATATAAACTAATACTGATAATAAAGTTACTAATGATATATCTCTTAAAATGCTGTACCAATTAGCAACTGTTGATCGTAATTGATATGCAATAGATGAATGATTCTCTTCTGTATAAGTCGTTTTTCCTTTTCTATATAATTTAAATACATCTATTGGAGTTGCCCCCGCAGCTTCTCCTGCTACTGATTTTTTTTCTTTTGTTATTCTATAAGTCACATCATCTTCTATAAAACTAACTTCATTTGCCTTTTTCCCTGTGTAATTAGAATCAAATTCTGTTGCATTTATAGTTTTCTTTATTCCATTATCTGTTAATAATTTCGCTAAATTAGAAAAACCTTCTACTGATCCAACTTCTTCTTCATCTGTATAATCAGTCTTTATTTCTTTGCTTATTTCATCATTAGGATTAAAAAAATCTACATCAAATAATGCAATTTTATTTGAAAATATTTCTTGTGGTGTTACTACAAAAATAGGTAATTGAAACCTATTCGGTAGCATACCTTCAACAATTGTCGTTGTAACAGGAAATGTTATTGTTGCCACAGTTCCTATTGCAAAAACTGTTGCCGCAGTTTTTGCAATAGTAACAGCTAGTGCTACACCTGTTGGTGCACTTATTACAGCTGCTGCAATTATTACAGAAATAACAACTATAGTAGCAAGAACCACTATAACCTTACTCCAAAATCCTGATGAATCATTAATTGGAATTAACGATTCGTCTATTTGCAAAACCATTTTTTGTATTAAAGTCATTGTTCCATCTCCAAGAGCTACAAAGAATGACATTATTGGATTAAGTAATTTTCCTCCTATACCATCATCCGCCCTAACAACCTTTGGCATACAAAAGCTAAAAATTGTAATCACCAAAAATATAATTATTAACTTCTTAAACAAATTTTTATTTTGAAAAATCTTCATAAAGTTTAAACCTCCTGACTTACTTTATGCATTATTTCTTTTTGCAATTTGATTCAAGTTTGTCTCAACAAACTCAAACTCTTTCTTTGTCGGCATAATTTTTAAAATAGCCGAATCTGCACCAACTTTAAGTAATCCCTCACCCTTTTGGCAAGTAACCAAAAAGTTAGCTTCACCTTCTGAAAGTTTAAACACCTCTTTCAAGTATTGTATTTCAGATTTATCTTGTGCTAAAAATAGTTTAGTATCAGAAGAAGTAAGAACTGCCTGAGCCTCAGGTTTCTCATAAAAATCTTGGAATCTTTGAGAAACAATAGCCAAAGAAACATTTCTCTTTCTCGCACGTCTAGCCATCTTATTCAAAAAATCAACAGCCTCAGGATATGGCAATAACATCCAAGCCTCATCAACTAAAACTCTCTTTTGTGTAGCCTTCTTTCTATCTTCACTATTTTTCTTAACGAATTTTTCCCAAATCCAAGAAAGCAAAATCTGTTGTGCAAGAGGTCTTGCAAATCTTTCCTCCAATTGAGAAATATCCAAGTTTATAAATGGGGCACCTTCTAGTAACTCAAAAGTTGACTGTCCATCAAAATAAGCCATTTGCCCATCATATTCTCTTATGTACTGTTTCATAACTTTTAATAAATAACTGTAATGATATTGATAATCTGAGTTAGTATTTTCCCTAGCCTTTCCTTGAATTCTTCTATACCACGAACCAATTGTAGGCATATCCTTTTTCTCCTTAGAGAAAATATTACCTCTCATAACCCCTGCAGACTGTTTATACAAGCTTTCTGGATTACTATTAATCCCTAAAGCCGCATATTCCTCTGCAACAGACTCAGCAATAATTTGCTTTGTCAACTCATTAACCTCATCAGAACGAGTACTACCTCTAGCCATAGTAAGTAAAGCCTGAGTAACATCCTCTACCTTATTCTCTATATTTAAAGTAACTCTTTCTTTACCAGTTATTTCATCTTTTATAACCTCAGTCTCAACATCAAACAAATTTATAATTGTTTGAGACGTTGGACTAATTACAACATTAATTCCACCCAAACTTTCAGCCACTATTGTGTATTCACCTTCGGCATCAAGTGCTAAACTTTCTATTCCCATTAAAACAGATGACCTTGAAATTAATGTTTTCATTGTTACAGATTTACCTGCTCCAGACTTAGCAAATATAACCATATTATAGTTTGTAAGTGATGAATGGAAATTATCAAATAATATTGGTGTACCTGTTTGTTTGTTAAATCCTAATGGAACACCTGTAGGATGTCCAACTTCTGATGTTGTAAATGGAAATACAGTTCCCATAGAATTTCTATCAAATGTATGTGTTTTATTTATTTTGTCATTCATAAAAGGTAAGTTAGACTTAAATGCATCTTCTTGCATTCCCCATGCTGTTTTTATTCCAACTAATGTTTTTGACATTTCAGAAGATAACAATTTAGTATATCTATCTAAGTCTTCCAAACTATAAGCAAAAAGTGTAGAAATTATTGAAGCTTCGTATAATTTGTTAAAACCGGCTGCAATTTCATCTCTTAATTGCTCTGCTTCTAATCTCTTTTGAGAAATTGTACTTTCCCTATTTATATTACCTTTATCTGCTGCAACAATTCTTTCTGTTTCCAATTCATTTATTACTCTATTTAAGTCATTTTGAGATTTATCTTCTTTTATTGGATTTATATATATTGACGTATTTGTATCTCCAAACATATACATATCTCTAAATAACTCTGGAAATGTACACATTCTAGGAAGAGATGATACAAAAAAGCTACGAGCATATCTTTTTGTGTTAGATATTATCTCTAAATGGTCTATATTTGATGCATCTATTCCTGAAGGTGCTATTAGTTCTTTTATAGATTTCTTTTTTAATATTGAAATATCTTCTTCTCTATATTCTCTAAATTGATCTTGTAGATTTTCTTCTTGTTGTTTTTGTTTTTTTGCCATCTTCTTCTCCTCCTTTTTCTTCTTTGGTCTTCTTTTTACTATCTTTATCTATTTTTTCTATTGCGGCTTCTGCAACATCAGCACCAACTGCCCTTTTATTTTCTTCTATTAGAGCTTTTGCCATCTGATCTATTAACTTATCTAATTCTTCTTCTTTACGTTTTGCTCTTTTTTGTTTTTCATTTTCCTCTATTACATCATATATTGTCTCATTGGCCTTCTTTATTGCATCTTGCTCTATCTTAATATCTAGTTCTTTCATTCTCTTATCAAGAACATCAGGAGCTGTTGAATACATGTCTTCATATCCTGCATTTAATGCTCTTCTTAAATTAAATATTTCTGATTCATCTCTATTATAGGCAACATATAATAACTCAGCTAATTCTGTTGAATCTAAAATTTTACTATTTATACCACAAACTGCTAATGAACTTATAATAGATTGTGCTTTTGTATATAATTCAGAAAATGCCAAACTTGTAATTTCATCTTGTTGATATGCTCCAGTTGATGCTTCTTCTGGATAATATGGGATTATTACATAATAATGCTTGCTTAAAATATTTTTGTTTAAACTCATTCTTTCCGTATTGTTTATAATGTCTACACCATATTCATACAAGTTCCTTTGTCTTACTAATTCGTATTTTTCTTTACTTAATTCTTTTTCTGTATATTGTCCAGAACGAGCTTTTTGATTGTATTCCATTTGTTTTGTTGCATATTGTTTAGAAATATCGTCAACTCTTTCTTTATATGTATTTATGCTAGCCCCTAAGTTTACAGTTCTTGTTTGTACATAAATTTGTATTGGATGTCTTAGAGTATTTAAAAACTGAATAAAACCTTCTTCGACTCCGTTTTTTTCTACTTCAGACATCAAATCATAGTTAATGCCCTGACATTCTACAACCATTATATATTTTGCACCATTTTTTTGCACTATCATGTTATCTTCAACTCTATCAAATTCCATAAAATCCATAACAGATTCTACGGCAAATGTTTTCGCTTTTTTGTTAGCTTCCGCTTTGTTAACACCGTTTTCTATTCTTTCTTCTTTCTTTTCTTTCTTATTTTTAGTCGTAAAATATACTATTGCAAGTACTGCAAGCAATATAAGAATTACTATTATAATAATTACAAATATTGTAGTTAATGTTTCAATATTACTTAGCATTTCTTTCTTCCTCCTTGTACATGTATATTTTTCCACCTTTAGTCTTGAACTTAATTGCCCTTTTTATTACATCATCTAAGTTTTCCCCTCCTGTTTTTTGAGAAAATTTAAATTTTGCTATGTCTGGCATCTTTAAAGTTCCTATTATAAAGCCAATAAATGCAAATGCAACAGTAATTACTATTCCCACCATTGTTAAACCCATTGCAGAAAAAACTAAATAGAATAGTAGCCCCACTGTACCTGCTATTACTGTATATAGCATACTCTTACCTGTAAAAATAAATAAAATTCTTCCTTCCCCTTTTACATTTCTGGGTAAGTTATATGTTCCCATATTCACTTCCTCCTTTGTTAAATCTATACACTTTATATTATAACAGATATTTCACTAAAAAGATACAAAAATCAAAAAAAAGTGCATATAAAATGCACTTTTAATATAATTGTAATATTTCTGTAACATAATTGTAATATTTAAAATTTGTTTTTTGCTTTTTTATAAATTTGCTACAAAATAATCAATATTATGTAATTTTTTCATTTCAAATAATATAGGTACTAAGAATTTGTTGCTAATTTTGACATTTGTATAACTGCTTTTGCTATTGCTGATGCTCCGAAAATTAGAATTGCACCTATTAAATAAGGTATCATTGTTTTCTTGTACTCTGCTTTTTCTGATGCACTTCCTATCATTAGCTTGATGCCTATTATTAATCCTATTATAACTGCTACAACAATTCCCAATATTAATGATATATTATATACAATATCAGATACTTTTTTTAACGAATCTTGATCAAATGGTTGTACAGGCTGTCCTTCTTCGTCTGTATGGGTTGAGCCTTTGTCTACAAAGTCATCTGCCCCATCAATTATTGTCCCTATACTCACATCTTCTGCTTGCACAACTGGAGATTGTATAATTATGAAAAGCATTAGAAAAAATAATATAATTAAAACTATTTTATTCATTTTACTAAACATATTTTTATCCTCCTGCGTCTTCTAAAAATCCAATAATTAAAGCTAACAATTGACTTAAACTGAAAAAAATCACAGCACCAATTATGTATGGTAGCATTGTTTTCTTGTATTCGGCTCTTTCAGATGCACTACCCACCATGTATTTTATCCCTATAACAATTAATACAATTACCATTACTATTATTCCTATAACTCTAATAATTGCAACAATTGTTGAAGCAACTGAAGTAATTTTTTGTGTATCTGCTGGTGTATAGTCAGTCGGCTCCCAGTCACCTGGATCTATTGTAGTTGGCGTACTTGCCACTTCTATTACTTTGGCCTCTTGCTGCGCTACTACATCTGCTACCTTAATCTCAGATTTCTGTAGAATGTCATCAAGAAATACAGCATTAACTTTTGGGATTTGCATCGTGCAGAAAAGCATAAGCACAACTGATAATATTAAAA
>ERZ773224.3332-NODE-3332-length-14471-cov-6.373474_pt1 | contig 14471 bp, 7 predicted proteins | sample MGYA00580526_ERZ773224 | MGnify/ENA primary metagenome ERZ773224 (study PRJEB29015, sample SAMEA2737743) | human gut metagenome | biome: human gut; feature: human-associated habitat; material: faeces | place: China | collected 2012 ... | reverse complement strand
CCTACTCGCTCGGCGGCAAGATCTACAACTATTCGGAGATCTACATGGCCGGTTCGCAGTTCGCTAACCAGTACCGCTACATGCTGAACGCCTGGCATCCCGTCCGGAACCCGAATTCCGACATTCCGCGGGCCGGAGCGAAAAGCGACGCCGCGCTTCCGAGCGACTTTATGATCCACGACGCTTCGTACCTCCGGCTGAAGAACATCACGCTGTCGTACACGTTCGACCTCAAGAAAAAATGCTCGTGGATGAAAGACCTCACCCTGAGCGTATCGGGCGAAAACCTCTTTCTGTGGAAAAAGTACAACGGATTCGACCCCGACGTTTCCAGCGAGGGAACCTCGTCGACGCTGCGCCGTATGGACCTGGGCGCCTATCCCAAGCCCCGCACCATCATATTCAGCCTTCAGTTGAGATACTAACCTAACAGAATTAAGACGATGAAACTCAAACATATATTCTACACGGCCGCGGCCATGGCCATGCTTTCGTTTCAGGCATGCACGCTGGACGAAGACACATCGGGCATCTCGAATCCCGACGACTTCTTCCGCAAATTTTCGGAATGCCAGTCGGTCGTAAACGGATGCTACATTCCGATCAAGTCGATCTACACCTATACCTACATGATCGCCACCGAGTGTGTCACCGACATCGCCTACTGCCCGTCGGGAACGCTCGACGCCAGCCTGGACATCTCGCCCGCCGTGCCGCGCATGGGTTCGACGGTCTGGCGCAACGGCTACCTCGGCGTACAGCGCTGCAACTTCGCCGTCAACGGCATCGAGCGCGCCTATAAAAACGAGGTGATCAGCGAGGAGCAGTACCACCAGCTGCTTTGCGAAGCGAAAACCCTGCGGGCGTTCTTCTACTGGACGCTGACCTGCTTCTTCGGCAACGTTCCGTTCTATTTCGACGACGTTACGGACAACGAGGTTTTGAGCCGGATTCAGGTGCTGCCGCGCATGGACGCCAACGAGACCCGCAACAAGGTCATCGAAGACCTTCAGTCGATAGCTCCCCTCGCCGCCCAAACCCGCACCTACGACAACGAGGCCAATCGTCTGGGAGCCTCCTGCGCCTACATGCTCATCGCCAAGATGGCCATGTGGAACAAGCAGTGGGACGTGGCGCTGGACGCGCTGGAGCAGATCGAAACGATTTACGGTCCGCTGTCGCAGTACGACTACGCCGAGAATATCCTGTTCCGGAACAAGAACACCCCGGAGTCGATCATGGAAATTCAGCACACCTACACCCAGGGCGCCCTTACCTACACGTCCAACGTGGCCTGCATCTGCCAGCCCTACCCGCGTGCGGCCAACTCGGCGGTCTACGACGGCGTGGAGATTCCCGAACTGGGCGACCAGGCGACCGTCTGGTCGGCGATGCGTCCGAACGTCTATTTCAGCCAGGGTCTCCAGTCCAAAATGGGCAAGGACATCCGCGCCAAGTACAACATGGCATGGGGATACGAGGACAAGACGTTCAACAGCACCAACACCCGCCCGTGGTGCGGACCGAAGTTCTGGTGTCCGAACATGCAGGCCTCGAACGACGGCAACAACTACAAGGTCTTCCGCTATGCCGACGCGCTGCTGATGATGGCCGAGTGCTATTTCTACAAGGAAAACTACGAAAAGGCGGTCGAATACCTCGACATGACCCGCACGCGCGCCAATCTGTCCAAGTACACCTTCCGCACCCCCGCGCGCCTCGAGGAGGAGATCCGCAACGAGCGCGCCCGCGAGCTTTTCGGCGAATTCCAGCGCAAGTACGACCTGGTCCGCTGGGGCATCTGGTACGAAGCCGTAACGGACAACAGCGACTACGCCTATCTGCAACTCAACACGGCTAACAGCCGGATCAAACCGTGCCACCGCTACTATCCCATTCCCGACACGGAGGTCACCTACTCGAAGAACAACCTCGACAACAACGAATACAAGGCTTACGGCTTGTAATAATCCGAAACTTTCAGACGAATGAAAACAATATTCAATAAACAGAAAAGATCGGTCGCCGGCGTACTGATCGCCCTGACGGCCCTGACGACGGCCCTGACCGGCTGCCAGGAGGATTTCGAGCTGGACCTGCCTCTGGCGGTCTCGGCGCGCGAACTTTCCCTGACCAAGGATGCCGGTTCGACGCACGTGCTGGTCTACTCGAACGGCGACTGGACGGCGCGCTTCACGCGTCCCGTGAAGTGGGCCTCCCTCAACAAACTCCAGGGATACGGCAATAACGAAATCGTATTCACCTATTCGGCCAACTACGGCATTTCGAGAAAGATCGGCGTCGTGTTCGAGAAAGGTTCCCTGACCGATACGGTGATGTTCTCGCAGGCCGGAGCCATCACCGACGCTTCGCTCTCGTTCTCGAAACCGGCGGTTACACTGCTGAAGTCCCGGTCGCAGATCTTCACGCCGATCAGCACCAACCTGCGCTACTGCATCGACGATCTGGAAGCCAGCGTCACCTATTACGACAACGACGGCCTGCCCAACGATCCCGTCACCGTCCTGACCCGCGCCGAAGAGGGCGAAGAGGGCGGCGAAGGCGAAGGCGGCGACGAACCGCAGGCGCAGCCCGTCGAACCGTGGATCTCCAACGTCTCGGCCACCTACAAGGGAATCACGTTCGAGGTCACGGACAACGACTCCGGATTCGCGCGCATCGCCGATCTGACCCTCTTCATCGAAGACGCCAAGGGCGAGATCACCAAATCGGTGCTCACCGTCACGCAGGGCATCGCCCTGCCGGCGCTCAAGCTGGACAGCAATGCCGAAACGTACGAAGGTTACGCCCAGGATTGCGCGGTTCCGGCCACGACCAACAACCTCGTGCCCTACTCCGACCAGATCGGTTACGACGTGGCGTACGACGTTCCCGTCGCGGAGGGCGCCGAGTGGATTCTGAAGCCCGCGATCACCGACGACGGCCTGACGTTCTCGCTGGCCAAAAACGAGGGTTCGGAGCCGCGCACCGCCACGATCCGGCTCAACTTCACCGACGAACACGGCAACTCCGTTTCGGCCTCGTGCAAAATCATCCAGAAGCCCTACCCGACCGCTGCCGATTTCGCCGCGGTGCGCGCCCTGACTCCGGGCGAGATCACGCTCCAGCAGTATATCGAAGGCTACATCGTCAGCGACCCGGACAGCAAGAACGTCGTTTCGAGTCCCCAGACCAAACAGTTCTTCTTCGACCGCGGCGAAAACGACCGGACGGCCTATATCGAGAGCCTCGACGGCAAGTGGGGCTTCTGCCTGAAATTCGCCTCCTCCGAAGACAACACGCCGGCCCGCTTCTCGAAGGTGCGCCTCTCCCTGAACGGGGCCACGCTCGAAAAGAAGAACTCCCCCGAGTGCTACACCATCACGGGACTTACCGCGGCCAACATCCTCGAAACCTCGACGCCCGACGAGTTCAAGATTCCGGTCAAGACGAAGACGATCGGCGAACTCACCGACGACGACATCTTCACGCTGGTGTCGGTCACCAACCTCGAAATCATGTGCAAGGACGGCGCCTACACCAACTGCACCGACGGCTATTCGTTCAAGGACAACATCAACCCGATCGGCACGGCTACCGCCCCGCGCTGGGACGTAGCCCCGCTGATGTGCTACGACAACACGGGCCGGACCATCTACATGCTGACCAATACGGCCGCTCCCTGGCGGCGTTTCAGCTCGGGCCGCGACCTGGATTTCAACTCCGTCGTACCGCAGGGTTCGGGCACGTTCCGCGGCATCGTCGTGGCTGACGACGTCGCCCCGATCCGCTTCGGCGACCTGGGCCGCTACCAGTTGCGCGCCATGACCGCCGAGGAGATCGCGCTGACCGACGAACCGTTCTCGAAAACCGTCGTCGAGTGGAACTGGAACGACCGCAAGACCGACCTCATACCGGAGATCGGCGAAGGCGAGATCAATAAATACGGCGCCACGCAGGGTGCCGCAGCGGACTTCAACAACGTCGTCTGCTCGGGCAATGGAGGCAGTACCAAAGAACAGAAAGGTCTGGTGGCAAACGGCGGCATCACGTTCACCCAGCAATGGTGGGATTTCGACGCCGACAAGGGCAAATACTTCGACATCTCGTTCTCCACGCAGGGAATCAGTGGTTCGAACATGGTCTTCGGCATCGTCTGGGGCCACGGCTCGATGAGCAACACGACCCTCTCCGGCCCGGCGCACTGGAACCTGCTCTATTCGGTCGACGGCGGAGCGACGTTCCAGGCCGTTCCCGACAGCCCGATCATCAAGAAGCGTTCGATCACGTGGTGGTCGACCACGTCGCAGGATTCGACCCCGGGCTTCACCGAGCACCTGCGCAAACTGCCCGCCGACTGCTTCGGCCGGGAGAAAGTGGTTCTGCGCTTGCAGGTGGCCGACAAGGTTACCGACATCGACCCCAAAGCCACGTCTTCGAACTACCTGACGGCGCTGGGCATCGAGAAGGGAACGCTGACGCCGTCCGTTGCGGCCGGTAACAGCCAGGCCCGTATCGGAACGATAACGGTACGCTACAACTAAACGAATTGCGGTCGCGCGGCGGATGCACCGTCCGCCGCGCACGGCCGGAACAAACAACAACGAATAAAACGTATAGAATATGAACTGTCGTAAATCGATATTTAAATTTTTAGGCATTGCGGCCGTATGCGCAGCCTCGGCGGCCTGCAGCGTCGACGACGCCGACGATCTGGCCCTGGTCAAACTGGGCGCGCTGAAGAAGGAGTTCGTCGTCGAAGCCGATGCGAATACGTTCGACATCGACATCTACGCCAACAGCGCCTTCCATATCGAGCGTATCAACCAGGCCGACTGGATCAGCCTGACCTGCGGTGAGACGGAGGACGGAAAGGGCGCCATCACCGCCGAATGCGAATTCAACGAAGGCTTCAAACGCAAAGCGGGCTTCGTGCTCTGCTCCGACGTGGACGCGCGCCGCGACACGGTCTACGTCAAGCAGAAGGCGCTCGTGGACGCCAAGATCGAGTTCGCCAACTCGTCCGTCATCGTCGCCGGAGCCGGCGGCGAGAACATCTCGCCGATCGAGACCAACATTCCCTTCTCGGAGATCACTGTCGACATCGAGTATGCCAAGGCCGACAACGCCGATTGGATCGAGAGTCTCGAAATCGTGGATTCCGAGAGCGAAAAGCGCAGTCTGTCCATCACGACCGAGGCGAACGCCGCAGATGAAATCCCGCGTTCGGCTGCCGTGTCGCTCTCCTTCACCGACGGCTGGGACGAGACCGTCTCCGTCGAATTCAACCTCCTGCAGCGCACGGCGAAGGAGACCCTCGGACGTCAGATCACATTCGAGGAGTTCCGCCGGACGTATGCCATGAACAAGAAGGTCGAAGACTACGTCATCCTCGAAGGCATCGTGGTGAGCAACACCAAGAACCACAATGCGGGTGAGAACACGCAAAGCACGACCGCAAAGATCGACTACAGCATATCGGACCGGACCGTCTACCTCGAAACCTACGACGGCAAATACGGCATCGCCGTCCAGACCGCCACGGCCGAAGACAACGTCTTCGAACAGTACGACCACGTGCAGATCCTCATTCAGGGCGCCTCGGGCTACCTGGTCGAGACCCCCGACCGCTATGAACTGCGCAACGTCACCAAGGCGATGGTCATTTCGCGCATTGCGGGTTCGGCATCGGACGTTCCCGTGAAGGAGAAGTGGATGAGCCAGCTCACCGACGACGACATCTACACCTACGTCACCCTGAAGGACGTCGAGTTCCCCGTACGCAAAGGCGCGATCACGCCCATCAACGAGGGCTATGCGATCGGCACGGGCGCAAGCCGCATCAGCAAATACCCGCTGCTCGTGCGCGACATCAACGGCGACGACATGTACATGCTGACCAACACCAACTGCGCCTACCGCAGCGACGGCACGCGCCTGCCCTACGGCTCGGGCAAGATTTCGGGCGTCATCGTCCACGAGCGTTTCTCGCGTTTCGAATGGCGCGACGGAGCCGACCCGGCCGAAATGGACGACGATCCGACGCTCGGCTTCATCGGCCGCTACCAGATCCGCCACCAGACCAAGGGCGACATCTGGGACAACATGCAGAACAGCGTCGAAGACAGTTTCTCGGCCCTGCTGACGGAGTACCGCTACTGGAATCCCGACCTGGAGAACAAGGTCCAGAAACCCACCTACGGAACGAACGGCTACCTGACGCACACCTATCAGGAGAAGTACACCGGCTCCGCCAGCAAAGAGTACCTGCAGGCCACCTTCCAGCAGCACATGTGGGGCGGCGGAACCTACGAATACCTGGGTCCCGTCGGCAACAATGCCTCCTATATCTTCGGAGCCAACTTCGGCAACAAGAACGGCATCGGCGTAGTGATCGACCCCGCGAAGGAGAGCTGGAATCCGCTGATGGACGATCTGGTGAGCCGCAATCCCGACGGAACGCTGGAGTGGTGCGGTCCCTATGCCAAGGATAAAAACGCGGCAAACGGCACGGGTGGCTGGCCGGGCAACAATGAGATTGCGACGAATTCCACGCAAATCAACTACAACGGCAGCACGGGTATGCGCGGCAAGGGGAATGTATACGGTTCCTGCTACACCGCCTTCGCCAACCACTTCTGGTGGGACGACGACACCGACCGCCCCTACGCCTGGCTGATCAACTTCTCGACCGAAGGCATCACGACATCGCATATCTCGATGCAGATTTCCGTTATGAACACGCAGCAGAGCTTCTTCTCGCCCCGTTTCTGGTGTGCCGAATGGTCGCTGACCGATTCGCAGGCCGCAAAGGACGACTCGCAGTGGAATCTGATCGGCGAATACACCATCCCCGACGTTTCCGTCTGGGCGAACACGCTCTATTCGTCGTGCGTGGCCTACAAAAGCATCGACTTCGAACTTCCCCAGGAGATTCTCGGCCACGAAAACGTCTACATCCGGCTTCGCCCGACGAGCGACCTCTGCAGCGACGGCTCCGACTACGCCAACGCGCGCCTGAACCAGAGCGCCAGCGGTGCTGCCCTGGCCGCGGAACACGCCAGCAGCCTCGAATATTTCGCCATCCGCTATAACAAATAGCGGCGTGTAACGAACGGTCGAAGCGGGGAGAGGACGACCGTCCTTTCCCCGCTTTTCCCGAAAGCCGTCCCATGCCGCAAACCGCAAAAACCGCAACCATGAAAAAACTGTTGCTTTTATTGGCCGCCCTGTTCGCAATATCCGCCGGCGGCATATGCTGTTCGGGTTCGGGCGACGATCCCGGAGAACAGGAAAAACCCGTCGATCCGCCCCCTTCGCCCGACGACGGCGTCGACTGGTCGAAGATCGACCCGAAAGCCACCGTGCGCGGGGTCGTGACGTGCGCCGGCGCCGCCGTGCAGGGCGTCGTCGTGACCGACGGCGTGAACATGACGCGCACGAACAAACAGGGGGCCTACGGGCTGCGCACGTCGTCCGACAAGTCGAAACTGGTCTACCTGACCGTCCCGTCGGGTTACGAGGTCGAATCCACGCGCGGGTTCATCCCCCGCTTCTACCGCAGGGTCACCGCTCCCACGAGCGTGGAGCAGGTGCAGCAGCACGACTTCACGCTGAAAAAGGTGAACAACGACCGCCACATTATGATCGTGTCGGCCGACATGCATATCCGCAACCGGGCGATGATCAAGACCACATCGTCGGCCACGCCGTCGATCTGTCCCCCGAAGGGCGAACTGGACTCCACGACGTTCCGCCGCACCTACCTCAAGGCGCTGCGCGACTACGTCAAAGCCCTGCCCGCAGGCGTGCCGGTCTACGGCATGAATCTGGGCGACATGACGCAGGAGTCGCACTGGACCAACGCCAACAAGGCGACGCTGGCCAATTTCGTCAACGTCTGCGAACGCGGGGGCATGCCGATCCAGACCTTCCACGCCATCGGCAACCACGACCACGACATGGCCGTGCAGAACATCGCCGGCGACGACGACTCGGCGGCCGAACTGGCCTATATCTCCGCGCTCGGGCCGACATACTACGCCGTCAACATCGGCAAGGTGCACTACGTCGTGTTCGACAATACGCAGTATGTCAACACCGGCGGCGACCGGTCGTTCGCCGTCCGTCTCAACCGGCGTCAGATGGACTGGGCGCAGAAGGACGCCGACTACATGCCGTCGGACGTCGAGCGCATCGTAATCGCGTGGCATTGCCCGGCCTTCCGCCGCAACCCGGGGGCCTCGTCGCCCAACCCGATGGACAACGCCGACGAATTGCTCGACATCTACAAGGACAAGCAGCTGCCCGTCACGATCTGGTCGGGCCACAACCACATCGCCGAAACGGTCACCGTACCGCGCAGCGACATGAGCGTGACCGAGTACACGCACCCGTGCGTATGCGGCGCATGGTGGTATTTCCCGCTCTGCCACGACGGCGCCCCGGCGACATTCACCCGTTACGATTTCAGCGGCGGAACGATCACGGAGCGGCGGAGCGTGAATTTCAGCGACAGCGACGAGCAATACTGCCGGGTCTACAACTCGGGGCTGAAAAACGCCGAAGGCAGGCCGGTCGTGCGCCTCAACGTCTGGGACTGGCATCCGACGTGGAAATTCGAATGCCGCGAAAACGGAGCCGCGGTTCCCGCCTCGCAGCTGAAGGCGGTCCGGGAGTACGACGACTATTACGTCACGGTCCACGACGCCTGCGGCAACGACATCTCCTCGTTCAGCTTCCTCGACAAATACCGCACCGACCACATGCTCGAATACACGCCCGTAACGCCGTCCGCCGAGATCCGGATAACCGCCACCGACGAATACGGCCGCCAGCTCTTCACCGTCACCACCAAGGCGGAGAACTGACCGGACGCAATCCGGCCTGTAACGAAGCGTCCCGGAGCGAATGCTCCGGGACGCTTTTCAATCATCGGGCAACCCCTACTTCGTCACACAGATATCGTCGATGAACCAGCGCGAGAACTCGCCCGAAGCGGGTTCGCTCGTAAAGCGCAGGGCCGTGGAGGCCGTCGCGCCGTCGAGTTCCACCACCCTGCGGCGCCCCGTCAGGTCGCCGTAGTCCCGCAGCACGCTTCCGGCGTTGAGCCAGATATGCGTACCGTCGGGCAGCAGATTGGTCTGCCGGGCGAAGTTGGTCCGCACCGTGCGGCTGTCGAAACGGTCGTATACGGCATTGCGGGCCATGCGGAAGCGGCGTTTCGGATTCCAGACGCCGGAGGCCTTTCGTTTCGATAATCGAAACGCCGCCTCCCGGAATAACCGATTATCGAAACCGGAGCGGCGATAATCCGTTCGATACACGAAATTAGAACATCGCATTTCGGATTGTTTCGATTTCCGTCTTGGTTCGTCCGCCGAAATGGCGTACGTTTGTATCAGTTCCGAAAGGGGCTATGAAGAATTCAGTTTGCATGTAGTGACGCCCACAGAAGTTGGAAGGATTGCTTGACAGTGACGCAACTATGTTCCGCACATCCGGAGGCTTCGAGGGGAGGGTTGTGAAACCCTCCCCTTTCTTTTTGTGCCCGCCGGAGAGACTCCGCATCGGGAACGGGGCGTCAGCCCAGCTGGGCGACGATCTCGCGCTGACGCTTGAAATAGTGGATGCGCCGCAGCTCTCCGCTGCCGGATATGAGCGTCGAAAACCGGCTCTGGGTCTTGATCCATTTCTTCACGTATTCGTACATCAGCGGATCGGGCGTCCGCAGTCCGTTCAGCGAGAACATTCCGATGTTCACGGCCTGGTGTCTGCTGGTCGTGACATAGCTGTACGACGACTCGAGGTCGATGTCCGAAAGATAGAGGAAGATCCTGTTGCCGTTCTCGAACTCCCCCTTGACCGCCACCGTCTCCATCTCGTCGAGCATGGCGAAGAGTTCGTCCCGGAGCACGCGAACGCTCTCCTGCGAAATCAGGTGCATCTCCCGGTAGGCGCGCAGGGCGTTGAGCCAGTGCTTGAAATTGCTGTCGTCGAAGATCAGGTAGGTCGTCGCGACCGACTGCACCCACCGGACATACTCCCGGCAGTTGCGCTGCAATTCCGCGGGGAGCTTCAGCTCCTCGAAGGTCCTCACGGCGGGGTTGCCCACTTCGTGCTGGTAAAGCCATTTGAAGAGCTTGAACCGGTTCAGGTTGTCGTATTTGCCGTAGAACTCCGCCGGCAGCGAATTGGTCGCCGTGGCAAATTCGGTCGTGGGGTCTGACGCCACCTCGCGCATAAAGGCGATGTCGCGTTCCAGAATCTCGTTATAGGTTTCGAGCAGCGCGGTGAACTCCTTGAACTTGAGCTGGAATGACAACTTGTCCGTAGCCGCCAGCCCCACCACCCGGTCGAGCGAGAAGTGCATCCGCGCGCACAGCGCGCTGGCTTCGCCGAAGGTGAACGGCACCTCGCCGCGCAGCCTCCTGTAAGCGGCCTCGCGGCCTATGTTCAGCATGTCCATCAGCAGCGAAGCCGGATTCGAATGCTGCGGCGTATGCGCATGGATCGCCTCGATCAATGCGGCATTCGATTTTTCAAGCATAGATATAGTCAACAAAAAATTCTCTTCCCAAGTCGCAAAGATACGAAAAAACCGGACGGTTGCAAAACTGAATCGCGCCCGGCGGGGGGGGGCGGACAGACGCGTCGGCGCCCGCGGCGCCGAAGATCCGAATGCCCGACCCGGAACCGCAGCCTGCCGTTCCGGTCCCCGGGATACGAAAAGAGGAGGGCCTGTGCAGGCCCTCCTCCGGAATCGGTGAACGGATCGCTTATTTTCCCAGACCCATCTTTTCGATGAGGGCGCGGGTTTCGGGCTTGTGGCCGCGGAAACGCACGTAGAGTTCCATCGGGTGCTCCGTGCCGCCCTTCGAGAGGACGTTCTCGCGGAACGACGAAGCCGCCTCGCGGTTGAAGATGCCCTTCTCCTTGAAGAGCGAGAAAGCGTCGGCCTCGAGCACCTCGGCCCACTTGTAACCGTAGTATCCGGCGGCGTAACCGCCCGAGAAGATGTGGCCGAAGGCCGGAGCCATCGCCGTTCCGGAAACGACGGGCAGCACCTGCGTCGGGGCCATCGAGACGGCTTCGAACTGCTCCACGTCGCCCTCGAACGGCTCGGTGAGCGTATGCCATGCCATGTCGGTCATGCCGAACGACAGCTGGCGCACGTTGGCGTAAGCCGCCAGATAGTTCTGCGCGGCGACGATGCGGTCGACGATCTCGGCGGGCATCGGCTCGCCGGTCTCGTAGTGCACGGCCCACAGGTCGAGGAACTCCTTCTCGGTCGCCCAGTTCTCCATCAGCTGCGAGGGCAGTTCCACGAAGTCGCGGTAGACGTTCGTGCCGGTCTGCGACTCGTACTTGCCCTCGCCCAGCATGCCGTGCAGGGCGTGTCCGAATTCGTGGAGGAAGGTCTCCAGCTCGTCGAACGTCAGCAGCGACGGAGCCGTTTCGGTGGGCTTGGTGAAGTTCATCACCAGCGACACCAGCGGACGGATCTCCTTGCCGTCCTCGATCTTCGTGCCGCGGAACTCGGTCATCCACGCCCCCGAACGCTTCGACTCGCGGGGGAAGAAGTCGAGGTAGAGGACCGCCATGAAGCGTCCGTCGGCGTCCGTCACGTCGTAGGCCGTCACGTCGGGATGGTACACCTCGATCTTGTCGTCGGGCGTGAAATTCAGCCCGTAGAGCTTGTTGGCCAGCATGAAGACGCCCTTCTTCACGTTTTCGAGTTTCAGGTAGGGTTTCACCAGCTCGTCGTTCAGGGCATATTTCTCATCCTTGTATTTCTCGGTGTAATAGGACCAGTCCCAGGGCATCAGCTGTCCCTTGAAACCGAGCGTAGCGGCGTAGTCGCTCACCGTGCGGTAGTCGGCGTCGGCATAGGACTTGGTCGCGGCCAGCAGTTCCGCGAGGAAGTCGTTGACCGTTTTCGTATTCTCGGCCATGCGGCGTTCGAGCACGTAATCGGCATAGCACTTGTAGCCCAGCAGGTTGGCGATCTTCAGACGCGTATTGGCGATTTTCTTCACGATCTCCGTGTTGTCGAACTCGCCGCCCAGCGCCCTCGAATTGCTGGCTTTCCAGAGTTTCTCCTTCAGTTCGCGGTTCGAGGAATAGGTCATAAACGGCAGGTAGCTGGGATGTTGCAGCGTCACGGTCCAGCCCTTCTCGCCGCGGGCCTTGGCCTCGGCGGCCATGCCTTCGCGGACGAATGCGGGCAGCTCGGCCACCACCTTCGGATCGGTGATGTTGAGCGTGAATGCGTTGGTCGCGGCCAGCGCGTTCTGCCCGAACCGGAGCGTCAGCCCCGAGAGTTCGGAGGTGTACTTGCGGTAAAGCTCCTTGTCGGCGTCGGAAAGGGCCGCGCCGCTGCGGGCGAACCCCTTGTAGGTCTTTTCGAGCAATCGCCTCTGTTCGGCGTTCAGCCCCAGCGACTCCCGCCGATCGTAAACCGCCTTGACCCGGGCGAACAGCTTCGGATCGAGGCTTACGTCGTTGCTGAACTCGGTCAGCATGGGCGAAAGCTCCAGCGCGAGAGCCTGCATCGTATCGTTCGTATGCGCCTCGTTCAGGTTGAAGAAAATATTGGAGATGCGGTCCAGACGACGGCCGCTGAACTCGAGCGCCTCGATCGTATTGGCGAATGTCGGAGCTTGGGCGTTGCCGACGATCGCGGCGATGTCGGCGCGAGCCTCGCGCACGGCCTGCTCGAAAGCCGGCTTGTAATGCTCGTTCGTGATCTGCGTGAATTGCGGAGCTCCGTGGGGAGCCGTCGACTCGACGAGCAGCGGATTGACGTCCGCGCCGGACGCGCCGAGCGTCAGGGATGTTGCCATACAACTGATTATTAACGTTCTTATCATGTGCTTAAGGGTTTAATAGTTTACGAATTTCGCGCACGGCCTTACCGGTCGTAAAGATTGTCGTAGAAGCTGCTGTTCTTGTCGTACTTGAGGTCCTTGAGCATGGCCGACTTGACGTTGATCGTGAAGCTCCAGCTCTTGCGGAAACCGATAGGTACCCAGTTGAAGTGCATCTGCCAGCAATGCAGGTCGCGCGTCAGCGTGAAAGTACCCGGCGTAAGTTTCTTATCCTTGAAATCGTATCCGGCGTTGAAGGTAACGCCCCACTTGGGCGTCAGGTTCACGCTGCCGTTGAAGCCGAGCGTCTGAACCACCGTGGCCGTCAGCCCCGGCTTGGAATAGCTGAAGCTGTAGTTGAACCCGATGTTCCACGGGATATTGAAGTCGTAATAGCTCGACGACATCATCTGCCGCCGGGTATTGGGGTCCAGATCGTTGAAGCCCGGTTGGGCGAACATGTCGGCGTACTCGGGAGGCGGAGCGCCCCCGCTGTTGATGTCGTTCATCGCGGGCTGCGACGACGAACTGCCGTTCCCGGGCGAGTTGAACGAGTAACCGAACGAAGTGCTGACGCTCGTCAGCCGCCCCAATTTGCCGCGCCGGAGCATGAAGCGGTTGATACGTCGCCCGTTGGCGTCCAGATCGTACGGGTCGAGCGTGGCGCTGATGTTGAGCCCCAGGTTCTTGATGAGGGTCGTGCGCAGCGAGATCGAAAAGGGAGCGAGATTCATCGAGTCGGCCAGAAAATTGTACGAGGAGCTGATGCTCAGGTTGTCGATCACCTTGATTTTCCGTACTCCGGAAGTATCGCGGTTGTCCCTCACCTTCATCTCGAGCGTCTGGGAGAGGCCGAACGAGATCGCCATGCTCCGTCCCGATCCCGGCACGCCGTAAAGTCCGTCGGAAAAGGGCGAGTACTGTTTCATGTTTCCGAGCGTATCGCTCTGCACCCACTTGTAATAGCCGTACTTGGGATCGGAGAAGTCGGGCGTGTAGTTGAAGCTCACGGTAGGCGTCAGCATGTGGCGGATCGCCCGGATCAGGCCGTCCTTCTTCTTGAACTGGAACATGCCGTAGATCTTGGTCGAACCGCTGACCGAGAAACGATAGTCGTACAGGCGGTAGAAGCCCGTCGTCGTATCTCCGGGCACATCCGTTTTGGCGACCGGGTCCCACACACGGTCGATCTTACGGAAGTACCAACGCTCCTGATAGTTGGCCGACGGACTGATGTTCAGATAGTTGAACAGATTGAACGAAGTGGAGATAGGAATCTGGTGATTGACACCGTTCTTCATCTTCTTGAACATCGCCGACGTGAACAGGTCCCTCTCCTTGACCGTCACGTTGTTGCCTAAAGTACCGGTATAGCTCAGCGAGATTTTCTCGTACCAGCGCTGCTTGCCCGACGCGTTTTTGCGCCGGAACGGATAGATGCGAGCGACGTTGAACACCACGTTCGGGAAGCTCAGCGAAACGGTCGAGTCCTGCGAGTTCTGCGAGTGAGAGAAGTTCGTCGACAGCGAGAACGGAGTGCCGGCCCACGACTTGGAGTAGGCGATACTCGAGTTGGTCTGCGTATTGAGGTACTCGCCGATG
>ERZ773224.3322-NODE-3322-length-14550-cov-10.682235_pt1 | contig 14550 bp, 15 predicted proteins | sample MGYA00580526_ERZ773224 | MGnify/ENA primary metagenome ERZ773224 (study PRJEB29015, sample SAMEA2737743) | human gut metagenome | biome: human gut; feature: human-associated habitat; material: faeces | place: China | collected 2012 ... | reverse complement strand
TCGGGGCTTTCAAAGCCCGCGATCATGCGCAGCGTGGTGGTCTTGCCGCAGCCGGAGGGGCCGAGCAGCGTGACGAAGGAACCCGGCTCGATGATCAGCGAGGTGTCCTTGACGGCATAGAAGTCCTTGCCGGTCTTGGGGTCCTGATAGATTTTGGAGATATGGTCGAGGCGAACGCCTTTTTTGATCTTATCCATGGCTTAGTCCTCCTTCATTTTTTTGCTGGTGCCGAAATGGTTCATAAAGAGATTCATCAGCAGCACCGCGCCGTAGGTGATGACGATGAGGATCGTCGCGAACGCGCAGGCGAGGCTATAGGAGCCCTTTTCGGCAAACTCGTTGATCTGCACCGTGATGAGCAGGAACTGCGGCGTCACGAGCAGGATGATGGCGGAAATTGCGGTGATGGAACGCACGAACGCGGTCACAAGGCCGGAGAGGAAGGAGTCCTTGATGAGCGGCAGCGTGACGGTCATAAAGACCTTGAAGCTGTCCGCGCCCATGTCGTAGGCGGATTCCTCGATGGACTTGTCGATCTGACGCAGGGCGGAGATGCCGCTGCGCGTGCCGGTCGGCAGCGAACGCACGACAAAGACGATGATGAGGATCAATCCCGTGCCGTAAAGCCCCTGCAGGAAGCCGGTGCGGAACACGCCCGCGGAGAAGCCGCGGATGTAGCCGACGCCGAGCACCGTGCCGGGCACGGCCATGGCGAGCATGGACACCGCCTCGATGAAGCCCTTGGACTTAAAGCTCCGCTTGACGACGAGGTAGGAGATGACCATGCTCAGCAGCGCCGTGATGGGGGCGGAGATGAGGCTCAGGCGGAAGGAATCCCAGAACGCCTGCAGACCGTGGTAGCGCGTAAAGATGAGCTTGAACCATTTGCCGGTGAGCGGGAAGAACTTGTAGCCCCAGGTGGGGAAGAACGCGCCGATGGGCACGCACAGGTACATGAGGATGACGAAGGTGGCGGCAAGACCGCAGAGAATGGTCAGCGGGATCTTGACGCTCTTATCCTCGATGAGCATACGGCCGCGGGAGGCCTTGCCGGTCAGGGTAGCGGCGGTCTTGCGCTCGAGGTAATACTTCTGCACCGCGAACATCGCCAGCGTGATGCACAGCAGCACGACCGCCATCGCCGCCGCGCCCGGCTTATCGTAGGAGCCGGTGATCTGCAGATAAATGGTGGTGGCGAGGGTATCGTACGAGCCGCCGATGAGCATGGGGTTGGCGAAGTCGGCGATGGACTCGATGAAGGTGACGAGGAAGGCGTTGCCGAGGCCGGGAAGCATCAGCGGCAGCGTGACGCTGGTGAAGACCTTCCAGCGGCTCGCGCCCATGTCGCGCGCGGCCTCCTCAAGCGAGGGGTCGATGTTCTTCAAAAGACCCTTGAGCATCATGTAGCACACGGGGAAGAAGGTGAGCGTCTGCACGACGGCGATGCCCCAGAAGCCGTAGACGCTGTTGTCGTAGATGCCGAGCAGGAAGCGGGTGATGATGCCCGACTTGCCGAAGAGCATGATCATGGAAAGCGACAGCACGAACGGCGGGGAGACGACCGGCAGCATCGAGACGACCTTGAAAAGGCCGCCAACGAATTTACCGACGCGGACGTAGACCTCAACATAGGCAAAGAGCAGGCCGAGCAGCGCCGAGAGGATGCCGACGAGGAAGCCGACCTTGAGCGTGTTGGTGATGGCCTTGGTAAAGGTGGGCATGGCGAAGATGCGCTCGAAGATGCCGAAGCCGAAGCTGCCGTCGCCCACGAAGCTGTCCACCAGCAGGATCGCCAGCGGATAGAGAATGAACAGAGTCAGAAAGGTGATGAGCACGACGATGGTGGTGACCATGATGGGATCGGCCATCAGCTTTTTCCGGTCCAGCGCCGCGCTTTGAGAACGTGCCATAGGGAGCTCCTTTCTTGGTGGTTTGGAGGAAAACGCAGGCGGGGCAGCGGCTCATGCCGCCGCCCCGTCGGGATCGTTGGGTCGATGCGATAGACGATGTAGGGAGAATTACTTCACCTGGAAGCGGTTCTCGTCGCCGGTGTTCGCGCCGGAGGCGGCCAGAGCATTCATGACCTCCTCAACGTAGGTCTTGATGTTCTTGGTGGCGTCGTCGAAGTCATAGTCCATGACGTTCTCGGGGTCCAGACCGAACTCCACGGCAGCCTCGGGCTGGGTGGCGTTGTCAATGACCAGGAACTGATAGGAGCCGTTCTGAGCGGCGAGGTTCACGCAGTCGGGAGAGAGCGCGTACTCGATCCACAGCTTCGCGGCGTTGGGGTGCGCGGCGCCCTTGAAGATGGCGGTAGCGCCGATCTCACAGGAGGTGCCGGAGGACGGGATGATCAGCTCGATGTTATCGTAGCCGTTGTCGATGATCTGGGTGATGCCGTCATGCAGGAAGCCGATGCCGATGACGCACTCGCCGGTGCCGACGTTCTTGCTCGGACCGGAGCCGGACTTGGTGTAGACCTCGATGTTCTTATCGAGGTCGACGAGGTACTGGATGCCCTCATCGTGGCCGTACTTCTGGATCATGGTGTTGATGACCAGCTTGGCGGTGCCGGCGGTGTTGTAGTTGGACAGCCAGATCAGGCCCTTGTACTCGGGATTGAGCAGGTCGGGCCAATCCTGAGGAGCCTCAAGACCCATGCGCTCGAGCTCGTCGGTGTTGACCATGAAGCCAAGGATGCCGGTGTAGATGCCGTACCAGTAGCCGTCAGCGTTCTTGTACTGGGGCTTGGCGATGTGAGAGGCGTTCTCCGCCTGATAGGCCTCGAGCAGACCCTCGGCCGCGCAGACGTTGTAGGGATCGGTCGTGCCGCCGAACCAGACGTCGGCAGACGGATTGCCGTTCTCTTCCTCGATCTTGGCCTGCACCTCACCGGTGGACAGACGCTGATACTCGACCTCGATGCCGTACATCTTCTCGAAGTTCTCACAGGCGGCGGCGAGGTACTCCTCCTCGCAGGAGCCGTAGACCACGAGCTTGCCCTCGGCCTTGGCGGCGTCGACGAGGCTGGTCTCTTTGGCGCCCTGCTGATCGTCAGCGGGGGCCTGGGTGTCGTCCTGCTTGCTGCCGCAGGCGACCAGGCTGAGCGCCATCACCAGGCAGAGGAGCAGAGCAATGAGCTTTTTCATGCAAATTTTCCTCCAATTCAAAATTTATCCGGGGGTCATCGGGAACGTTCCCGATCCCATCAGATTGCAAAAATATTACAACTTATACGGAACGATGGCAAGAAAATTTGCCGAACTTAGCAGTTTTACACGCAATTTATCAGATTTGTCCGGTGCTCTTGTCAGAATCGTCCCACATTGTCAAAAATGTGACAAAATCGCCGGGGGAAGGAGGGGCTGCGGGCGGGGGCGCTAAGACTCCGCGCCGGGGGCGTTCTGATAAAAAATGTCCTCCCGCGTGCGCATGGGATAGCGGATGAGCGCGGCGGCGTCGAGGTCCTCGCGGCGCAGCTCCACCGCCGAAATGCGGCGGTTGGTGTAGGTCGTGTAGTAATAGATGCCGCGGTCGGCGTTCCAGCAGGAGGTGTAGATGGTCCGCTCGTATTCGCCGGGGCGGACCTCGCAGCAGCCGTTCTGCTGCTCGACCGCGCCGAGGATGTGGAAGAACTGCCCGACGCTGTCGGCTTCGCCCTCGCCGGAGACGGAATGGAGCCGCGTGAACGCCGCGCGCACAAAGCGCGAGGCGGAGGAGAGGTCGCCGGGCAGTCCCAGCGCGCCCATGCCGCGGCTGTAGAGCGTGAGCGGGAGCGCGTCGGAAAAGAGATTTTCCGGCTGCTTCGGCGAGAGGTGCATGAAGTTGTTGAGCGCGAACATCTGCTGCGGAAACGGCGGGTTGTTTGTCAGCACGCCCGCGGGATCGTCGTAGACCTTCAGACCATCCGCAACGGACTCGATCACGACCGCGCCGCTTTTGTCGGCAAGGAGCCAATGAAGCTGCGAGGCGGGAAGGCGTTCGCTGAACGGCGTGCCGGTGAGATTCAGCGTGCGCAGGGCCTCACAGGCCTCCGCGAGCGTCGCGCAGCGGCCCAGCAGCCGGGGAATGAACTCAAACTGCGCGATATTCTCCCGATCGGGGACGACCTCAGCGTATTGCGCGCTGCCGACAAAGTTGAGCCCCGCCATGCCAAGCCCCTTTTCGTTCACCGCGTCGTAGTAAAGCGGGAAGCCGTCGGCGACGTGCGCCGTGCCGATGATGGCGTAATGCGTGTCCATCACGCCGCCGTGGCGCAGGGCGATGGGGAAGCGGCGCGGAGTGATGACGATCTCCTCGCCGTAGGAAAACTCATAGTCGAGCGTGCGGCCCATGTAAAAGTCTCTGGTCTGGTACGTTGCTGCGGTACACATGGGAAACCTCCTGAAAGTATTTTTGATTAGTATGCCGCGCGGAGGAGAAAATCAACCGCCGCCGCGCGTCTTTCAAAACGGACAGAGGAAAGCTCGCGGAGCTCTCCTCTGTTTCGCGTTATTCCGGCGGACGGCAGCTGGCGTGCCAGCTGCAGCCCTTCAGATGGTCGTCCACCAGCCCCGCCGACTGGAGCAGGGAGTAGACGATGGTGGTGCCGACAAAGGTAAAGCCGCGCTTTTTCAGGTCGCGGCTGATGCGGTCGGAGAGCGGGGTGGAGGCGGGCATGTCGGCATCCGTCTCGGGGCTGTTGACGATGGGCTTGCCGTCAACGTAGGCCCAGAGAAAACGGTCGAAGCTGCCGAACTCCCGCTGCACCTCTAAAAAATGCCGGGCGTTTTCGATGACGGAGACAATCTTGCGGCGGTTGCGGACGATGCCGGCGTTCTGCATCAGCTCCGCGACCTTTGCTTCATCGAAGCGGGCGACCGCAGCAGGCTCGAAGTCCGCGAAGGCCGCACGGAAAGCCTCGCGCTTTTTGAGAATGGTGATCCACGAAAGCCCCGCCTGCATCCCCTCGAGGGACAGCAGCTCGAAGAGCGCGCGATCGTCGTGCGTGGGGCGGCCCCACTCGTGGTCGTGGTAATCGAGGTAGATCGGCTCCGGTCCGGCCCAGCCGCAGCGTGTCGGCTGCGCCATCTTATTTCTTGACGGCGATGGCTTCGATCTCGACCAGCGCGCCCTTGGGCAGCGCGCCGACCTGCACCGCGCTGCGTGCGGGGCAATCGGTTGTGAAGTGCTTCGCGTACACGGCGTTCACCGCGGCGAACGCGCCCATGTCGGTGAGAAAAACGGTGGTCTTGACCACGTCGCCGAGCGTGCAGCCCGCACCGGCGAGAACGGCCTTGAGGTTTCGGAGCGACTGCTCGGCCTGCTCCTCTACGCCGCCGGGGACGAACGCGCCGGTCGCGGGATCGAGCGGGATCTGGCCGGAGACGAATACGAAGCCGCCTGCTTCGATGGCCTGCGAATAGGGACCGATGGCGCCGGGCGCCGCAGTGGTGGCAATGACAGTTTTCATCGGAAAAGCCTCCTGAATGAGATTCGGTGAGCCTATGATAGCACCGGCGCGGCGTCCGCGTCAAGGCGGCGCGGGATTTTTTGCCGTGCGGCGCGGTGGGTCTTGCACCGCGCCGCGCTTTGTGGTATGCTTGTCCCGACAAAAGCCAAATGGCAAAGGAGAGATGATTTATGATCATTCGTGCAGAGGACCGAAAGCAGATCCTGACGCCCAACGCCCGCGGCGGCGACGGTACGCTCGACAAGCGCGACTATGTGCTGGAGAATATGCCGGAGAACGCGAAGATGTTCGCTGAGATCAAGCTCGAGCCGGGCTGCTCGCTGGGCACACACACCCACACCGGCGAGTACGAGGTGTTCTTCTTCCATGAGGGCGAGGTCACGCTCAACGACAACGGCACCGAGCGCAAAATGCACCCAGGCGACTTCGCCATCTGCTATGACGGCGAGAGTCACGGCATTGCCAACCGCACGGACAAGCCCGCGTCGCTGTTTGCGGCCATCATCAAGACCAAGTAAGGAGACCCCATGACGACCTATACCTATTATCCCAAGGGCACCTGCTCGAAGCAGATGGAAGTCGATCTGGAGGACGGCGTCATCAAGGATGTGCGCGTGCTCGGCGGCTGCAACGGCAACCTGCAGGGCATTTCGAGCCTTGTGCGCGGCATGAAGGCCACGGACGCCATCGAGCGGATGCGCGGCATCCGCTGCGGCTTCAAGCCGACCTCCTGCCCCGACCAGCTTTCCATCGCGCTGGAAAAGGCGCTGGAGGAAGAAAAAAACGCAAGGTGAATCCCACAGGCCAAAAAGAGCTTGCGTGGATGGAAAAGGAAAAACATAAAAGGAACGGCTTTGCAGCGCGAAGCCGTTCCTTTTATCCTTTTGCAGAAGCCGTTCCGCTCACTCCGCAGCCTGGATGCGATGGTACATATCCTGCATCTTGCGGTCAATGTCGGCGATCTCGTCGGCGCAGGCGAACATCTGCTCGTTGATGCCGGCGGGGAGGGCGGACTTGTCCTTTTTGTAGCGGATATCGTGCTCAAGGCTGGCCCAGAAATCCATCGCCACCGTGCGGAGCTGCACCTCCACGAGCACGGACTCCGTGCGGTCGGAGAGGTAGATGGGCACGCGCAGGTCGAGGTGGAGCGAGCGATAGCCGTTGTAGTTCGGCGTTTCGATGTAGTCCTGCCGCTTGACGAGCTCCATGTCGCTCTGGCGCAGGAGCATCTCCTCCACGCGGTAAACGTCGTCGATATAGCAGCACACCACGCGGATGCCGGCAATGTCGTTGATGTTTTTCTTGGCGGACTCCATCGAGATCTCCAGCCCCTTGCGCCGCAGCTTCTCGATGATGCTGCCGGTGGACTTCAGGCGGCTTTCGACGTGGTGGATGGGGTTGTGGTCGTAGCGGACGCTGAACTCCTCGTTCAGCACCTCCAGCCGCGTCTGGATCTCGCGCACGGCAGAGCTGTAGAGATGTTCAAATTGCAGAAAATCCTGATAGCTGCGATAGAGCTGCGCGGTCTCATTCTGCAGCACGACGTCCGTGCGGATGGGGACAAAGGTCTTGTCCATGGCGGCCTCCCTGAGCGGTTGATCTCTTTCTCTCAGTATACCACATCGGCGTGTGCGCGCAAGGGCAAATTTGCGGGAAAAAGAACTGGACAAACGGGCGGGAAGCGGATATACTATAAGCTGTGATTTTGTTGACAGAGGCACGAAGGGAGGCCGGGGGAATGGACATTGATATGGACATCAAGGAGCTGGAGGCGTTCGTCTATGTGGTCGAAAACTGCAGCTTTTCCCGCGCGGCCGAGCTGCTGCACCTGACGCAGCCGACCATCTCCTCCCACATCTCCGCGCTCGAGCGTAAGCTCGGCATCAAGCTCGTCGTGCGCACGACGAAGGAGACCTACCCCTCCGACGCGGGCAAGCTCCTCTACCGCTACGCCAAGGAGATCCTGCAGGTGCGCGAGAACGCCGCCGCGGCGCTCAAGAGCTTTTCGCAGGAGATGCGCGGCACCATCACGCTCGCGGCCTCCACGGTGCCGAGCCAGTATTATCTGCCGCACCTTTTGCAGAATTTCCACGAGAAATATCCCGACATTGCCTTCAACATCCAGATGGAGGACAGCCCCAAGGTCATCGAGATGGTCGCGACGCGCGCCGTGGAGATCGGCTTCAGCGGCACGCGGGTGGAAAACCACAAGTGCATCTCGCAGGAGTTTGCCGGCGACTGCATGGCGGTCATCACCCCGAACACGGAAAAATTCCGCGCCTATGCCGGCAGGCATCTCCCGAAGGAGCTTTTGCTGAGCGAGACCTTCATCAGCCGCGAGAAATCCAGCGGCACCTATCAGGCCGGCAGGGAAATTTTAGAGCGCATGGGCGTTGACATCACGCAGCTGCGCACGGCCATCGAGGTCCGCTCGAGCGAGAGCGTGAAGCAGATGGTGGGCGAGGGGCTTGGCATCGGATTGATCTCCCTCTCCTCCGCGCGCGATTATGTGCAGTTTGAAAAGGTGCTCGCCTTCCCCTTCGAGGAAGAGGAGCTCCGGCGCAAGCTCTACATCGTCAAGCATAAAAACAGCATTCTCTCGCCCATTGCGCAGGTCTTTTACGACTACGCGCGGAAATATTACGAAAAGCATCCGGAAAAAGCGCCCGAGTAAGGGCGCTTTTCCTTTTATAGCAGGCATAGAAAAATAGTGATTTACTTTTTGCGCGCGACAGGTTACAATAAAAAAATTAAAGAGACCGTACAAACGGCACGGCGGGAAGGCGGGGAGAGATACGATGCAGACGGTGCGCTCACAGCTCTTTGAGGGCATCACGAACGAGGAGTGCGCGCGGATGTTCCAATGCTTCGGCGCGCGCGAGGCGGGCTATGAGGCGGGTGCGCTCATCAGCGAGTTCGATGGGGAACAGAACGCCGTGGGCGTGCTGCTCTCCGGCAGCGCGGACCTCGTCCGGCTGGACGCCGACGGCAACCGCACGATACTCGAAACGCTTGAGGAGGGTGGTGTGTTCGGCGAGGTGCTGGCGTTCTCCGGCGCGGGCGGCGACTCGATTTTTTTGGAGTGCCGGCGGGACTGCCGCGTGCTCTATCTCGACTATGACCAGATCACCAAGCGCTGCGAAAACGCCTGCCTGCACCACAGCATTCTGGTGCAGAACCTGTTCCGCCTGCTCTCGATCAAGACGCTGCGCCTGAGCGAGCGGGTGGAGGTGCTCTCGCGCCGCTCCATCCGCGAAAAGCTGCTGTGCTACTTTGACCAGCTCGCGCGGCGGGAAAAGTCGGAGACCGTCACGCTGCCGTTTTCCCTCAGCGCGCTGGCAGAGTACATTAGCGCCGACCGCAGCGCCATGATGCGCGAGCTCAAGAAGCTCAAGGAGGAGGGCGTCGTGCAGACGGAAAACCGCCGGGTCACCATTCTACCATAAAAATGCAGGATAACATGCATCGAAAATATTGAACTATCCGATTGACGCAAGGAATCCTTCATGATATAATCAACCCATCATTTCATATCCATAACGCTAATTTGGAGAAAAGAGGTTACGCTATGTATCGCATCGTCAGAAAAGAAGCGCTCAAGCCGACCGTCATCCTGTATGAGATCGAGGCGCCGATGGTGGCAAAGAAGGCCGAGCCCGGCCAGTTCATCATCCTGCGCGTCGATGAAAACGGCGAACGCATCCCCATCACGATCCATGACTACGACCGCGAGAAGGGCACCGTTACCATCATCGTGCAGACCGTCGGCGCGACCACCGAGAAGCTCAGCCACAAGCAGCAGGGCGAGTTCATTCAGGACTTCGTCGGCCCGCTCGGCCGTCCGACCGAGACCGAGGGCAAGAAGAAGGTCTGCGTGGTCGGCGGCGGCGTCGGCTGCGCCATCGCCTATCCCGTGCTCAAGAAGTTCCACGACTGCGGCGCGGAGGTCCACGCGGTCGTCGGCTTCAAGAACAAGGACGTTGTGATCCTGGAGGATAAGTTCAAGTCCGCCTCCGACGTGATGAAGCTCGTCACCGACGACGGTTCCTACGGCGAGAAGGGCCTTGTTACCGATGCGCTCAAGCAGCTCATCGAGGAGGGCAACCAGTACGACGAGATCTTCGCCATCGGCCCCGCCATCATGATGAAGTTCGTCTCCAAGACGACCGAGCCTTACGGCATCCCCACCACCGTTTCCATGAGCCCCATCATGGTCGACGGCACCGGCATGTGCGGCGGCTGCCGCCTCACCGTCGGCGGCGAGACCAAGTTTGCCTGCGTGGACGGCCCCGACTTCGACGGACACAAGGTCGATTGGGACGAGAGCCTCAAGCGCGGCAAGATGTACTTCGATTGGGAGCGTCATAAGCACGAAGAAGTCTGCAACCTGTTCAAGAAGGAGGTCCAGTAAGATGCCGAATATGAGTCTGAAAAAGAACGAGATGCCCTCTCAGGACCCCAACGTCCGCAACAAAAACTTCCTGGAGGTCGCCCTCGGCTACACCGAGGAGCAGGCGCTCGACGAAGCCGCCCGCTGCCTCAACTGCAAGAATCATCCCTGTGTCTCCGGCTGCCCCGTGCAGGTGAAGATCCCCGAGTTCATCAAGAAGATCACCGAGAAGGACTACGAGGGTGCCTATCAGGTCATCCACGAGACCTCCTCTCTGCCCGCCGTCTGCGGCCGTGTCTGCCCGCAGGAGACGCAGTGCGAGAGCAAGTGCGTCCGCGGAATCAAGGGTGAGCCGGTCGGCATCGGCCGTCTCGAACGCTTTGTCGCCGACTGGCACAACGCCAACGTGCAGGAGGCCCCCGCCAAGCCCGTTTCCAACGGCCATAAGGTCGCCGTCATCGGCTCGGGTCCGAGCGGCCTGACCTGCGCGGGCGACCTCGCCAAGAAAGGCTACGATGTCACCGTCTTCGAGGCGCTGCACCTCGCTGGCGGCGTGCTGGTCTACGGTATCCCCGAGTTCCGTCTGCCCAAGGCTATCGTGCAGAAGGAGGTCGACGGCCTCAAGGCGCTCGGCGTCAAGGTCGAGACGAACATGGTCATCGGCCGCGTCGTGTCCATCGATGAGCTGATGAGCCAGTACGGCTTCGAGGCCGTGTTCATCGGCTCCGGCGCGGGCCTGCCGATGTTCATGCACATTCCCGGCGAGAACCTCTGCGGCGTGTACTCCGCCAACGAGTTCCTGACCCGCATCAACCTGATGAAGGCGTATAAGGACGGCTCCGACACGCCCATCATGCCGCTTGCCGGCAAGAAGGTCGCCGTCGTCGGCGGCGGCAACGTCGCCATGGACGCCGCCCGCTGCTCCAAGCGTCTCGGCGCGGACGTCTACATTGTCTACCGCCGCGGCATGGAGGAGCTGCCCGCCCGTCACGAGGAGGTCGAGCACGCCGAGGAGGAGGGCATCATCTTCAAGACCCTTACCAATCCCGTCAAGATCAACGGCAACGAGAACGGCTACGTCGCCTCCATGACCTGCGTGGAGATGGAGCTGGGCGAGCCGGACGCCTCCGGCCGCCGCCGCCCGATCGAGAAGGTCGGCAGCGACTTCGACCTGCCGGTGGACTGCGTCATCATGTCCCTCGGCACCACGCCGAACCCGCTCATCAAGAATACCACGCCCGGCCTTGAGGTCAACCGCAAGGGCGGCATCGTGGTGAACGAGGAGGGCCTGACCTCTCACGCGAGCGTCTACGCCGGCGGCGACGCCGTGACCGGCGCGGCCACCGTTATCCTCGCCATGGGTGCGGGCAAGCTCGGCGCCAAGAGCATCGACGAGCAGTTGAGCAAGAAATAAAGCCTACATAGCGAAACGAAAAGAGAGAGCCGACAAGGCTCTCTCTTTTGCTGCCGGGAAAGGAAAAAGGCTTCCGACTCGTACAGTCGGAAGCCTTTTGCAGCGGTTATGCGGCCTTTTACTTCAGGCTTTCGGCCACAGCGACAGCTACCGCGACGGTCGCGCCGACCATCGGGTTGTTGCCCATGCCGAGGAAGCCCATCATCTCCACGTGCGCGGGCACGGAGGAGGAGCCGGCGAACTGAGCGTCGGAGTGCATACGGCCCATGGTGTCGGTCATGCCGTAGCTGGCGGGACCGGCGGCCATGTTGTCGGGGTGCAGGGTGCGGCCCGTGCCGCCGCCGGAGGCGACGGAGAAGTACTTCTTGCCCTGCTCGATGCACTCCTTCTTATAGGTGCCGGCGACGGGATGCTGGAAGCGGGTCGGGTTGGTGGAGTTGCCGGTGATGGAAACGTCCACGCCCTCGGCGTGCATGATGGCCACGCCCTCGCGCACGTCGTCCGCGCCGTAGCAGCGCACGTTCGCGCGCTCGCCCTCGCTGTAGCGGATCTCACGCACGACGTTCAGCTTGCCGGTGAAGTAGTCGAACTGGGTCTGAACGTAGGTGAAGCCGTTGATGCGGCTGATGATCTGAGCAGCGTCCTTGCCGAGACCGTTGAGGATGACGCGCAGAGGCTCCTTGCGGGCCTTGTTGGCGTTCTTGACGATGCCGATGGCGCCCTCTGCGGCGGCGAAGGACTCGTGACCGGCGAGGAAGGCAAAGCACTTCGACTCGTCGGAGAGCAGCATCGCGCCGAGATTGCCGTGACCGAGACCGACCTTGCGGTCCTCGGCGACGGAGCCGTCGATGCAGAAGGACTGAAGGCCGACGCCGATCATCTTGGCGGCCTCAGCGGCAGACTTCACGCCCGCCTTGAGCGCGATGGCCGCGCCCACGGTGTACGCCCAGCAGGCGTTTTCAAAGCAGATGGGCTGGATGCCCTTGACGATCTCGTAGGGATCAAAGCCCTTGGACTGGCAGAGCTCGCGGCACTCCTCCACGGAGGAGATGCCATACTGCGCGAGGACGCCGTTGATCTTGTCGATTCTTCTCTCGTAATTTTCAAACAGAGCCATTGTTTCGTCCTCCCTTCCTTATTCCTGACGCGGGTCGATGTACTTCGCCGCGCTGTCCCACTGACCGTAATGGCCCTTGGCCTTTTCGAGCGCGGTGTTGGCGTCGTCGCCCTTCTTGATGAAGTCCATCATCTTGCCGAGGTTGACGAACTCATAGCCGATGATCTCGTCCTGCGCGTTGAGCGCCATTCTGGTGCAGTAGCCCTCGGCCATTTCGAGGTAGCGCGGGCCCTTGGCGACGGTGCCGAACATCGTGCCGATCTGGCTGCGCAGACCCTTGCCGAGGTCCTCGAGGGACGCGCCGACGGCGAGGCCGTCCTCAGAGAAGGCGGACTGGGTGCGGCCGTAGACGATCTGCAGGAACAGCTCGCGCATGGCGGTGTTGATGGCATCGCACACGAGGTCGGTGTTGAGCGCCTCAAGAATGGTCTTGCCGATGAGGATCTCGGACGCCATCGCGGCGGAGTGGGTCATGCCGGAGCAGCCGATGGTCTCGACCAGCGCCTCCTGAATGACGCCCTCCTTGACGTTGAGCGTCAGCTTGCACGCGCCCTGCTGGGGAGCGCACCAGCCGATGCCGTGGGTAAAGCCGGAAATGTCGGAGAGCTGCTTGGCCTGCACCCACTTGCCCTCTTCGGGGATGGGAGCGGGACCGTGATATGCGCCCTTGGCGACCGGGCACATATGCTGAACTTCGGTCGTGTAAATCATGGTGATCTTCCTTTCTTATAATAGGAGTCCGCTACCGCAGCGCGGACTTTAGCTGAGCTATCCGCATTCTATCAAATGTTGCAGACATTTGCAAGCCGTATTTCGCGCGGCTTCGCGCGAGGGACTTTGTGCCATGTGTCGAGCTTTTGGGATGGGAATTGTGCAATATGACAACAGCTCTTTTCAGCGCGCTGCATATTTTATCAATCTTGCCGTCTTGACGAATGGATATTTACGCGCTACAATAACACCATCAAATATGACAGATACATGAGGAGTTCTAATACAATGTTCCGTTTTGCTGATACAAAAGTGAATAACGGTTCTTGTGCCGCCGCTGCCAACCGTGCAGAGGCCACCTTCTCCTGCGCTGCCGCCAACACCAACAATGGGATGAATAGCAAGGTGATGGACGCTGTTTACGCAGCGTCCATTTTGATTTGCCTGCCCATTTTCGGCCTGCGCGTATTGGTCCTGTCCATTCTGGGCCTGATTCTTTCTCACGCGGCACTTGGCATGAAATCGCAAGCGTAAGTATTGAAGCAGTTCGATACAGCAAAGCGGTCACGCCAAGCAGGCGGGATCGCTTTTTTGTATAAATAATGAAAAGACAATTTTTATTGAAAAGGAGAAAACAAGATGAAAAAGAAGTTTGCAGCCATGTTTATGGCAGCCGCTATGGTCTTCACCATGGCAGCCTGCGGCCAGAAGGCCGATACCCCCAGCACTCCTGATGCGGACGGCTCCGGCGACCAGTCCGGCGCGGAGGTCCAGACCTTCGTGCTCGGCTCCTGCGGCCCGCTGACCGGCAGCGCCGCCATCTACGGCCAGGCCGTCGTCAACGGCGCGGAGCTCGCCGTCGAGGAGATCAACGCCAGCGACTCCACCGTCAAGTTCACCTTCCTCAAGCAGGACGATGAGGCTGACGGCGAGAAGGCGCTCAACGCCTACAACACCATGATGGACGAGGGGATGCAGGTCCTCGTCGGCCCCACCACCACCGGCGCTTCCTTGACCGTTTCCGACCAGACGAACGCCGACCGCACCTTTATGCTGACCCCGTCCGCTTCCTCCCCCGATGTGACCAAGGATAAGGACAACGTCTTCCAGGTCTGCTTCACCGACCCCAACCAGGGCACCGGCGCGGCTGACTACATCGCCGAGAACATGACGGGCGCAAAGGTCGCTGTTATCTATCGTAACGACGACGCTTACTCCCAGGGCATCCGCGATACCTTCGTGAAGGAAGCCGAAGCCAAGGGCGCTTTCGAGATCGTCTCCGAGACCACCTTCACCGATGCCACCTCCACGGACTTCACCGTTCAGCTCACCGCCGCCAAGAACGCCGGCGCCGACCTCGTGTTCCTCCCCATCTACTATCAGCCCGCCTCCGTCATCCTCAGCCAGGCCAAGGCCATGAGCTATGAGCCCACCTTCTTCGGCGTGGACGGCATGGACGGCATCCT